>Ga0208863_1000395_pt1 | contig 46561 bp, 47 predicted proteins | sample RifOxyD3_FD_184040 | JGI IMG/M metagenome (GOLD analysis project Ga0208863, IMG submission 184040) | Soil microbial communities from Rifle, Colorado - Rifle Oxygen_injection D3 (SPAdes) | ecosystem: Environmental > Terrestrial > Deep subsurface > Rock core/Sediment | place: Rifle, Colorado... | reverse complement strand
AGATGTTCCGATACGGTGTCCAGACATGTTCCGATTTGTTGTCCGAATAACTCCGATTTTTACAAATCTTAAAAAAAATAAAGATTTTTATTGGGTAGATGCTTATATAGAACCGATTTTTGATGATGGAGCTATTATTGGTTATCAAGCGGTACGGCAAAATATTACCAATGAAATATTATTTAAAGCATTAACAAAAATCGATGTATTGACAGGGCTTTATAACCGTAACTCCATCGAAGAATTTGCCCAATTGTTTATTGATGAAGCACAACGATATCAAACCTCTTTTTCTATCATTATGGTAGATTTAGATGACTTTAAACATATTAATGATACCTACGGTCACCCAGTGGGTGATGAAGTATTGAAAAAATTATCGGTCATATTTCAAGATTTGATTCGTTCAAGTGACCGTATTGGACGATGGGGAGGAGAAGAGTTTATTATTCTCTGCCCGCAAACGACGTATTTACAAGCAAAAGAGTTGGCTGAACGGTTACGTCTTGGATTTTCTTCACACGAATTTAAAAATATCGGTTATAAAACAGCTAGCTTTGGAGTCGCTTTGTTTGAAGATGAAGATACCATTGAAAGTTTAATAGTTAAAGCGGATAATGCATTATACGACTCCAAGAGACTAGGGAAAAATCGGATTAGTTGATAAGATATCTTTGATTAGAGTCCTCCCATCCATAGAGTTTCTCCTCAAGTTGTCCTTTTGATAGGGGGGCTCCCGGTGTTTGAATCAGTGCCATTAGAACTGCAAATTCTTTAGTAGAAAGTTTGATAATCTAGTGTCGCTTCAAATGTTTTTGGATTTAATATAAGTCCATTATGTTCTATTAACAGTTCAGCTCTTCCGTTTTTCCAACTCCTGATCAATAATCTTACCCTCATATGCTTTAAGGACAATCTTTTGTGCCTCTGGCATTGTAATTTTAGTTTTTTTTGCCAACTCACTGCCGGTATAAGCAAAAGCTGCCGTATGTTTCATAATATAAATCCTTAGTAATTGATTCGCGAACTTTCATTCGCTGGTAAAAGTGTAGAATACGAGTATGAGTTATAACTTAATGGTATCTATGAGATCAGCTTCGACGAGGCAATTGAGTTAGGGAAAACTTTTGAGCGATACGCGATATTCTTTTCTTCTGCTACTCATATCGGCTATTATGAGTGTGCTACCAAAGAAACGATCACCCAAAGAGCATTGGAAAAATAGTATTTAACACTCCGCCCTACTCCAGGATATTTTCCCATACACGACATAACCGTTTGGGCTTCTCTTTAATGTGCAAGGTAGTGCGAAACTCTCCATCGATCATTTTGATACTGGATATCTCATCCATGACACATTCGCCATAGGTGCGCCCTTTGGCCACTTCGGTTTTAATCTGGGGATGAAGTTCTAACTCTTCCCTAGGTTATTTTCACCTTAGTCTCGAATACTATCGGGAAGATTACGATCACGTTTGAGCGCATCAATGGCGGCATCGACAGCCCGTTTGAGTTTGAGTGCCGCTTCGAGCCCTTGTCGGTCTTTGGTGATTTCGAGAGTACCTTCAATCGTTATTATTTCCATACCGTTTTTAATTTGGAGTTCACCGATAGTGAATCCGTCCGTATCGTTTTCATACGCCATAAAAGGTTGCTGCATGGTCTTCCTCTCTTATGGATGTTTAATTAGCGCAATGATAACACACCTCTAAGGCTCAGAAACGATTTATTGCAACACAGAGTTGTTTATTATTCGTTCATCGCTCTGAGGACGCTAAAAAACGATCACGAGAGGATACATTGGAAGCTTCAAGGGTTGTTTGTGCTCTATAGGTCACCGCTATAGCGATTTTGCAAAGCTCAGCTCTTTGGGGGTTGGTTTGGGACACAGCAATCGTTTATTCCCAAAATAGACCCCGCGATAATGGCTGGGCTGAGACGGTATTTATGGCCGTATTCGATATCGGAGTGTTTTTCCTCTGCTATGGCTTGGGCATCGTCTTCACTGCATCCAGCGAGTTCGCACAGTGTTTCAATCACTTCCTCTCGAAATTCATCGATTGTAGCCATTGCCCCCTCCCCTACTCTATGCATCCAAATGCGAGGTTGGTGATGTGGTATTCTTTGTAAGATTTACTGCGTCTGCCAAACAGCTTTTTGAGTAATCGTATCATGCGTAACGTTCTAGCAAAGGGTGTTCCCTCTCTTCAAGGAGGACATGATCGTAGATAAAGGCGATACTCTCTTTCATAACCGTTGAGACTCTCATGGAAGTTGTAAAACCCCCTCTTTATTCAAATTCTGCAATCATTTTTTTAATAGCATCATTCAACTTCACTAGCTTGGCTTCATTCATGCCAGCGATATTAATATCAATTTTGATTTTATCTTTTGTCTGTTTGGCTTTAAAAATTGGTAAAGCAGCTGTGTCCTTACCTTTACTCAAATATTTTGTTTTTAAAACACTTTCAGCATCATCTCTACCTAAAGACTTTATTTCTTCATAGGCTGATTTAATTTTATCTGGAGCCACTTTATTTAAAATAGACAGAATATAAACGATATTGTAATTATCTTCTTTGACCATTTTTATAATATTTGATGGTAATTTCAAAATACCCATTATTTTTGAAACATGCCCCTTTGACAATCCTATATGTTCTGCTAACTTATTTTGGCTTTCCACAACACCTTCATCAAGTAGATGTTGCATAGAAATTGCAAATTCAATAGGATTTAAATCTACGCGAACAGCATTTTCTGCTATTGCAAAAACAGCCATATCTTGTCTTGAAACATCGTTTTTCAGCATACAAGGTATTTTTTCTTTTCCTAATATTTTAAATGCTTCTGCACGCCTATGTCCTGCCAAAATCGTATATTTGCCATTCTGATTAGATGTAACCAAAATTGGTTGCAAAAGTCCATTTTTTTCGATGGACTGAACCAATTCAGAGAGTTCATTTGAATCCATTTCTATACGAGGTTGAAACGGGTTATGATCCAATTTAGAAATTTCTATATCAGCGTGTGTTTCTGATCCATCAATAGTGATTTGCTTAGGTACCATTTTCACAAGTGGTGCAGATTCCGCTATCGTTTGGGATAGTTCTGCTGTTATTCTATTACGCTTTGCCATTTATCAGCCCTGCTTTCGTTTCAATTTCTTTAATAAGCATTTTCACCTCGGCGGTAGCTTTACTATTTTTATCCAATTCTGCAACACTAAAACCATATCCAATTGAATGCTTGAAATCCGATCGAAACCTTATTACAGTTTCCATCAAATTAAAATATTTTGTCTCTCTAATAAATTCTTCTATGTCATCAAATGATTTAGCTTTTGGATCAATTTTATTTAAAAGGACATTCACTTTTACAGTTTCGCCCTCCCCTTTTAACGCTGAAAGTTCCGCTAAAATATTTTTAAATTTTTGAAGTCCAAATATCTCCATATAATCAGATGACACAGGGGTAATAACATAATCGCTTGCTATGATAGCAAGACGGTTTAAGTCTGCATCGTACCCACCAGAATCTATGACCACTAAAGTCTCATCGTCTATTTCATTTATAAAATCACGAAATTGTTCGCCCTCTCGATCCGTAAAACGTGTTATATAAAGCGGTTGTTGTCCATATTGCATTCTGAGTCTATTTGTCATGGTTACAGATTCTTGATTGTCTAGATCTACAAATACAAAGTCTTTAAATCCATACTTTTTATAGTTCAGTCCGAGTTCTATAGCAACATTCCATGCCAATGTTGATTTTCCTGTACCGCCTTTTTGATGAGCCAATGTGATTATGTTTGACCTCATAAATATATGTCCTTTTTTAAGTGTTTCCCGGGGAAACTCATAAAGTTTTCTAAAAAAATATAGCATCTTAGATTTCTCAAAATGATTATACCAATATTTTTTCATATTTTTAGTAGTCACCTAATATTTCATATGATGTTTCTTTACTTATTAATTTATATTTTCAAAAAGTACGTAATCAATTTATGCTTATTCAACTGTTTCCCCGGGAAACACTGAACATATTTCAATGTAGCAATTTTGGATATAATACAATCAAGTGAATATAGGTAAATAGGGGAAATCATGAATGACGAGTTAGAGATCTACAATATTCCATTTGAAAGATCTATATTGTCTTCTATTATTTTTAATCCTAGTGATTTTACATATATATCGAATCAACTTTCACGTGACCATTTTTATCTTGTTGCCCATCAAAATATTTATACTGCTATGATCAATTTAACTGCAATGGATAAACCTATTGATGAAGAATTTTTGAGATCTGAACTAAATCGAATTGGGCAATTTGATGAAAGAATAATGGTTGAAGTTCTAACTGCCAACCCGATAGCTAACATTACTCCTTATATCCAAGAACTTGCAAAATATAAAGATAGAAGAACTCTTTTGGGATTATCAACACAATTTAAAAAAGCTGCCCAAGCAGAAGATCCAATAAATGCGGCCAAAGAATTAATTGTAGCACTTGAAGAGGGAATGAGTATAGATCGACGATTACCACATCCTACAAATCATGAGGAAATTGAAGAAAAAGAAGTTGAATTCATTCTAAAAGATTGGCTTCCTATTCCTCGAAACACTGTTTCATTAGTTACTGCACCTGGGGGATCTGGAAAAACTTGGACCGTATTACAAATTGCCGCACGTTTTTGTATTCAAAATAAATCATCTAAGGCATTCTTATGGCTTTCAGAAGATCCAAAGTCTCTTTCAAAATCACGTTTAAATAAAATTTTATCAGGAGTACTTGACAATTCTGTGCCAAATCTTAAAATAGATATTGCAGATGACGCAACTCCACATTTACTAAATATCATTGGAAATAAAGTAACAACGGATCCTATTTGGCATGATATGAAAAAAGTTTTTGACCCTTACGATTTAATTATTCTTGATCCACTTATTGCTTTTTTTGGAGGTGATGAAAATAATAATGGACATGCTCGATTTTTCATGCAGCTATTTACTGAATATGCAGGAAAAAACGAGAAAACTATTATCTTTATTCATCATTCAACAAAAGGAACTGCTGGCTCTCGTGGAGCAGGGGCTATAGTTGATGCAGCACGCCTTCATTATGAAGTTGATCGCATAAGAAACAAAGAGAAAGAGATAGATGAATCAAAATTACATATGCGACTTGTTCGTCTAGCAAAAGATAATTATAATGCTGGTGCAATTTTAAAATCAAGCGAAGTTGAACGACAAATTTTCCCTAATCAAGATAACTCAACTACTCTCGGTCGTTCGGAACGATTCAATTCAGTATTTATTGGAGATTAGATGGCAAAAAGAAAAGATTCCCCGAATCAAAGTAAATTTGAGATTGATATTATTTCAAAAATGGAACGATCTAACGTTTCTGTTTCAGAACTTAGAACCGGACTATGGGCACCCATTGAAAAAGTTTCTTCTACAAGTCTTATTTACAAAAATTTTATTAAAAACAAACGCTCTCGTGCAATTAGTACATCGTGGGGTAAAGTTCTTGTTACAGGTAATATTTTAACGCAAGTTCACAGAGATCTACTAGACTGTATTTTTGCATCTGCTAATAATATCGAAGAATTGGAAGGCGGCAGCGTTGCTGTATTTTTTAATGAAACGGATGTTTTAAAACGATACGGAAATACAGCCGGTTCAAACCATACTTGGCTACGGACAAAGATTCGAGAAATCCGTAATACGTCCATAGAAATGGAAGACCACAGTAAAAAATATTATGCATTTCAAATTCTCGAAGATGATGGTGCAATTCCTGAGACAGGAGAATTTAAAATTGTATTCTCTTCGAAATATAGAAATTACATTGAAGGACAATTGACTATCGGTTATATCGATGAGTTAGATAAGTTGTTAACTATTCAAAGCGCATTACTCAGAGCGATTGTCCGTTTCTTTTGGACACACAAGGATGCTTCAAAGATGGAAATAAAAGCTCTGTTAACAACAGTAGGTTACCCTCAAGACAGCGAAAATGCCATAAGAACTGCTCGTCGTGAAATTGAATCCAATATAGACACATTGGAAAAATTTGGTATTTCTGCACTTGAAGAAGAAGTAACTGAATCTGGACGAAAAAAGATCAAGAAAATTTTATATCGAAAACAAGAAGATGCAAAAATCACTTTTTCTGCTCCTCTTCAGTCTTTACTCTCAAAATAGGGGGAGGGGAGGCACAAAAGCCTCACCCCCCTACTATAGATTTCTATATAATCTATAATACTCTATAGAGGAAAAACTCAAAGCCCGTAAAATAGGGAACTTTATCCATTAAATGACCGACACTATCCATTAAATGACCGACATTTATCCCTAAATCCCATTAAATGACCGACACTATCCATTAAATGACCGACACAGCAATAATAAATACTTATGAAAATACAGGTATTTATGAGAATATGATGAATTTGTGTATGTTAAGAAACTGGTTATGAAGTGAAAAAAGTAATTTTGAATCATTAAATGGCATATATTTCTTTTACAGAGAAGAACTTAGTTAATAATAGTTAGGAAATAACGATCAAAGGCTTTTATTCCATTAAATGACCTACATTTTTGAATTGCTGGCATTATTTGACCTACATAAAAAAAGTTAGTACATTATTTGACCTACGCAAAATACCCTAACAAAGGAAAATAGGTAACTTATAGGTCTGCATTTTTTATGTAAATGGCTATAAAAATAGCGTGAAATGACGTAAATATCGAGAATTCACGTAGTATAAACCAATAAATTTCCCCCATTAAATGACCTACATTATTATCAAATACGGCGTTCATATCTCCGGAACGATTTTTAAGAACTCTGAAAAATTGATTACTCAAGTTGATAATGCACTGAGAGCAGGGGAGGGCACAATGGTACCTAGATGGATGAGAGGGTTTTAGTAGACGTAATTTTAAGTCTCAAGAAGCCATATGCTGCAAATACTCAATCATCTTGAAATACCCGATAAGTATCTCAAACATCATACGCCACATGATCTCAAACCCGACAAATAAAATCATGAACCCCAGAACCAGTCGTGAGGTTGTAATGGGAAATGTGCGCATCAGAGCATCGGCTATTTTGATAACCCATGGTCGTTTAATCCAAAGCAGGGCAGGGATCATCAATGCTCCCAGATAATAGAAGGCTATCAGTACCGGAATCGAGATAAATGTGTCAAAGGTTAGAAAGTTCACTTGGATTTTTTATCCATTAAATCGCATACGCCGCTTTTGCTTATTGCCTCTTTGATCTGCTTACAGTGTTGGTTCTCAATATAGAGATGAAGCCAAGATTCAACCCAATAAGGGATCTCTCGTCCCTCGTTACCCCAGTTGCTAATCGTTCCGCCGGTGGTTCCAAGAATTTCGGCAAACTCTTTCTTGGAGAGACCGGCGGTTTTGAGAAGATCGTTAAAAGCGTATTTGTCCATTTTCTCTCTAATACATAGCTGTTTATAAAATTCTATCTAAATCACCTCAAATGTTTACTAAATGACTTAAAAAGTCTTATTTGTGAATTTAATAAGACTATTACTAATCAAACGTTTATTTCATACAAATACTACTACTTCCGACTACCCACTTTGCAAAATGTCATAAATTTACATATAAGTAATAATAAGTGATTTAATATAATCATATAAGTATATAAAGCGTTGACATTATTTATATATGAGTATATAATTACTAAATAAATAAACGTATGTTTATTTTTAATCATACAAAAAGGAGATTTCATGAGCCATGTGTGTTTTAGCGATATCGATCTACTCATTGATGAAGGGAGAAAAGAGATCTTGATCAATCCTAAGGGGGAACGTTTTTATTTTGTGGAATGTGACGAGCAGCATAAAATTTTCCGTGATGCGATACTTCGGTACGACTCCGTAGAAGAGCGATATGAGATTGAAGGAGAGCAGACCCTCTACACTGAGCATAAAGGGATGGGCTTGGATTATGAAAAGCTTTTGTGTCTTCACCCCCAAGAGCTAATCCATAAAAAAAGCTTTTTCGGATTTACCTGGTACAACGTATGTGGCGTGTTGAAACGTGAAATTCGAAGTGTCTATCTGTGTCAGTACAAAGATTATCGTATCCATGAGCGCTCTGCGGTGATCTCTCATACTTACGAGGAGCGATGAGATGCATCCTGAAATGTTGGTTACCAGTACCGGCGAAGTATGGCTGTTGAGCATATTGCTGCTCATAGGAGCTGGATTTATCCTCTATGGAAGAGGGGCTGAGTTTGTTTTTGTCGGTATGGTGGTGATTGTGGGAGTATTTACTATTGCCTACAGTAACCACACACATTACCTAGGGGAGCGTTTTTTGATGGAGCAGTTTCATGAGGGGAGGGCATTGTCATGCGGTTTATGGAGAGGGGAGAGTGTTAGGGTCGATCGCTTAAGCGGGTGGAAATATGAAGAGGGGACCGGATTTGTGAAAGGGGATGTGATCATTAATGATCCTGGAGTGTGTAGGGTGATTGAAAAACCTTTTCCAGAGCCATCAAGCGTTCCGTATTGGATGGTCTTAGTCACTGTTATGGGAGTGTTGATGATTCTGCGGGCGGTGACGCTGGGTGTTGAGGAGGAAAAAGATGACGCAAGAGCTGAGTAATATCGTTTTTCTAAGTCTTTTTTACTGGGGACTTAGCGTCTTGATGCTACGGATTATCATACATGAACGGCGTCAACGACTTTATCTAATCAGTGTCGGGTATTTAGTTTTAAGTGTGGGAGTGGGGCAGGCCATAGCGATGAAATGGCTATTGGCAGCAAGCTTGCTCTTTATGGTGATCTCTATGTCTCTCACACTGTGGATCCTTTTAAAGCAAAGCCGTCAGTGTATACGGGATCTTAAAACGATGCATGAAGAGGAAAAGCATGCAGAACACTCCCAAAAGGAGGAGACACCCCATGGAAAATAATGTCATATATCTCAGTGATGCATCGTATGACCACCTCACCAAAGAGGTGGGAATAGGGGTAAAAAACCTCTATACGAACCAAAGCCATTCTGTATTTGTCCACGCCATGAATGTACACGAAGCCGAAGAGTTCGCCCTCATTGAAGCGATTACCCATGCGATCGAGCATCAACACCGTAATTGCGTCTTTGTCTATGACAACATGGGGATCGACACAAAAAGCATTGGAGCTTTTTTTTCTAAGATGTTCGATCGGATTCAGTTTTTGTGGATGAAACGCGACTATTTGAAGCAAGTTGATAAATTGGCGTGTAACGTCAGACTTAAACACGCTAAAAATGCCAACTGGACCAAACAGATTCTTGCCCATGCCTCCCAAATCAGCGATGAGGAGCTGGTGAGCGCATTGATGCCTCTCACACGCGGAGAGACTTATGGATACCTATGTGCCATCAGCGGTACTGCACCGATGATGAAACCCTATCCCAACAACATCAAAGAGGTGAATGAGAAGATCATTGCTTTATTACTCTTTGCCGGGAGTCAAAACCTTCATCGACTCCTCTCTGAGCGATTCAGACATATTCAATGCTACAAGCAAAAACTTTACGATGAACTGCTTAAAGCTGCGGAATTTGATATGAGCTGGTTTGAGGAAGCCGCACAAAATACTTTAAAAGGGCTGATTGCGGCATAAGGGGGAAAAGATGAGTCACTTTGATATGGATATGATGGCATTGATGGGACTGATACTCTTGATGGGTGGAGTGAGTGTAACGTTTCTCAAAGAGATGATCGTCCCGATGGTTGGGCTGTTTTTACTTTTAGTTATGGTTTGGGGAGATGATATTTGCAGTCGAAGTGACCGGCTGAATTTTTATGGAGATCACTTTGATAGCGGAGGGGAGATTATCTGCAAAGATGATTCTGCCCATCCACTCCTCGTATCCCATACCCGAGGTTGGGAACATAAGGGATCGTATCTATTTAAAGGGAATCGTGGAGTAGATATACTCGATGATCAATGCGAGATCATTAATCAAAGCGAACCGCACTGCATAAGCGTTACAACACAGATCATTATCGGAACAAGCGCATTGATCGGGATAGTTGGGTGGATGGTCTGGATGTTTCGACGGCTAAACGAGAGCCACATAAAAATCAAAGCTCGTGAGGAACGTAAAGCTGCAATCGAAAAAGGAGCTGCTGCGATGGCGGAACTCTATAGAACCGATCCGGAGCTTAAAGAGTGGAACGAGTTTATAGGAGATTACTATGAATCGAGTGATGAATACATGAAGGAGGCACACCATGAGCAAAAGAATGTCTAAATTTCTGACCTACTGGACACTGCTGGTGCTTGTGCAAATCTATGGGCTGGCTATCTATCAATACGGACAAACCTACGGATTCGATGATCAAATCAATCCCACAACTATCATCGCCGCTACATTAACCATTATTGGTCTGCTGGGTTTGGTCGGGCGATATCTGAACAACAAGGATATGAAACGGGGTTACTGTGAGAGCGGCATTACCCAAGAGCAGATCGATGCGTACCAAAAATCCAAAAACGTAGGTCATTTAATGGAAGATGGATCCAAAGTGAGTACTATTAAAGATGCAAAATCCGGGAAACACGATTATGAAAATGACGATGATACGAAGCGTTAAGGGGAGGGTGCGGTATTACACCTTTGAATTGATCCCCAATCTATTTGGGGAGTGGATGGTGGTTCGCACGTACGGCTCAATCAAAAAACTCAAACCCACCGGTGTGATCCGTGAGATTTATGACAGTGCAGAAGTCGCCGCCGAGTCGATTCAATCATTGATAAATGCCAAACTCAAAAAGGGTTATACAAACCGATGCGCACCAATAAATGGATGAGTGCTTTGACCTTTTTTATCCCCGCACTTATTGCAGGGGTAGGGGTGCACAGTATTCAAGAATTTGGGGTGGCAATTTTTTTATTTGCAATCGCGTTTACGGCCGCCGCTATTATCTTTTATCCGCAGAGTGAGTTTTCCAAAAGGGTATTGGATCTTTTTTAAACTGCTCTCAATAACCAATTATTTCAAAACAATTAAGGAAAAACGAAAATGAGTAATACTTGGATGGTTCTAAATATCATTGTACTATTGGGCTTGATAATTTATGTTATCCGCTATAAACGCTCTCCAAAAAAACAACACAATCAAAAAAAAGAGGAGCAATTTCGCATCTATAAGGGGGAAGAGGACTCTCAGATACGCCACTATCGGCGAGGCAACTTCATTACCTCCCATCCAAATGATACTGACCGCTGTGGTGAATCTTACGACGATCATCAATGGCGTTTTACGATGCCGCATACTGCGGTTGAAATGTTAATCGAGTGTTTTACGGGGGATGAGAAAAAAGCGTATCAGATTAAACGTGCCATTGAGCTCTCAATCGAGCATTATACGATTGAGATGGCGGATGATGCGGAGTGTCTAAAAATTATTGAAGAACGACTCGTCAATAAGCCATAGATATAGAAGATTTTTGAACTATAAATTATTAATTCTTAGTGATAAAACAGCTTGTTTGCAGAGTTCATCCGGAACTTCAAACTCTTTTGCCAAACGCTCAAAACTACTAAATGCCTCAAGTGATTTATCAATAATTTCATTAGCATGTTTTACGGGTATGCTGCACTTAGATGCAAAAGCTAAAAGATCACTGCGTGAAAAGTGATCCCTTTTTCCTGATAGCGAGATCTGATGTTCTTTCGTCCATTTACCAAGGGGATCATAGGCATAGGTCATATCAAATGCTGGAGAGAATGACCATGCGCCGTTTCTATCCATCATAAAGCCAAAATTCTTGGCATGGTCGTCTTGATTACGTCCGATGATGTTAAAGACGGCGCGACGAAACAGCTCATTGAGTTCGTTTTGACCCAAGCCAAGTTCACGGCATGTCATGACTAATTGCTCATACGAGTACACACCTACATGATCTCGATCAAAATGTCGCAAGCCTGCCCATGAAGCATAGTGCTTTTTGCGTACTTTACCATCAACGATCACACGATCAAATCGCTCGATCATAAAATGAAAATCATCACCCTCTGTGATGTAGGTTGTTGAGGGAATATCGATTCCGCACTCTTTGGCAATAAGAGAATAGATGTATTCGATTCGAGTCATTCCTTTAGGATCTTTGCGATCTTTATCGCTGTTGTCATCCGAATCAAACTTCAAAAGCCAGTAGCGTTTATCGGCACCCGCATCCAAGGTACCGTCATAAAATCTCCCTTGCGCGTCTTGGGCTACCAATGCTTTAGATCTTGCCCCTCCGGCACTCGATCCGACACGAATAAGGGCTAACATCTCTTCATGCGATGCGGTGGATAATTTGAGATTGAAATCGCTCTTTTCGCGTAATACCATATTGGCTAGTTCGTTGAGATGATGAATGTTTAGGGTTCCTCCATCCATTGCCATCGTATCGTTGGTTGATGGCTCATATTCAAAGGCACCCATGCTTCGTTTACCGATATAAGCCAAACGATCCAAAGCAGTAATATCCGATGCAGATAACCCTTTATCGGCAAAGAAACGATCGATCAGTTTGTTCCCGAATTTATCGGGGAGCGAATCGGCAAAGATTCCTGGGAGCCCGTGAAAGGTTCTTTGACTAATAGTGGGGAATGAGTGAATCATAGGGGGATATTTCATCTCTAAGGGTGAGAGCTGAATGTTTGAGGTTGCAAACTCAGGTGCGTATTCAAACGTAGCTATTTCGTTTTGTCCGGGAGCATAACCCAAATAACCGATTGTCTTGCCCCACAAATTAATTGTAATTACCGGTGCAGCCATTATTCATCTCCCCATTGAAAGTTTGAAGGTTTGGATTTCTTTTTATAGATCCGCTTCTTGAGCGGTTTTTCGATTTGTTGTGAGGGACTAAATGTTTGGGTAGATTCCAAAAGTGCATTAAGGGCATCGAGCTCTCCAAGCCCTCTGAGGATTCGGATAAAACTGGTCAATGAAATCGTCCCTTTGTTAGCACGAAAGCGTTTTAGGGTAGCGATATTGGTACCACTTTTTTCAACCAAATCAGCATCACTTATTTCTTTTTCACGACGTCTTCGATCGATGCGATGTGCTAGTTCTTTGAGTATCTCTTCATCGCTCAACAGTGAAAAACGCATTGGATTCCTCCATAAATGGTATCAATAAGTAATTATAGCACTAAATAGAGCTATTGTAAGTATTTAAAATAAATAAAGTATCTAAATAGATTTTATATATCTATAATTAATCTAAAAAAATAGTTTTTTTACAAAGTAATAGTTGAGTACTCATCAGAGGACAAGAGTGATTGGTAATTTATTGGTACTTTTTAATAGCCTTACATAATATATGTAATTTAATAGATAATTTTAGTATAAATACTATAATATTCATCTATAAATTATATTATGAGCTTATATGAAACTTAAGATTATTGAGATGAGCATCGAAAATTGTCTAAAACTTACCCATCGATACATTACTATGGAGGCGCTGTTTAAAGATATTGATCCCCAAATATATTCCTATACAATGAAAAAAATTGCACCTGATTTTATGTATGAGGTGTTCAAAATCCCACTAATAATTTTTTTGCGTGACGAGGGTAATATTACAGCTAAGGCTTCATCTGAAATCAAAGGATTGGAAAATTTATTTAGTCTTTTTGTACTAGATATAACCTATATTCTTAATCCAGAATTATTGATTTTATACAGGCTATTTTTACAAAAAAGTGAAGAAAAAAATTTGTCTGATATACAGATCAATGTCATTATTATCAATGATGAAATAACAAAAGAAGTAAATTTTGACAGATACAAAAAAGTGAAATTTTTGATGGGGCTCATTCCATATACAAATCCTAATTCTTCTTCTCTAGACGTTGATTTATTAGAAAAAATTTATGGTGAAAATGAATTAGATTTTTTTGGATTAACAAGCATTAAAAATTTGTTTCCTAGAAAAAGAAAAGCATCAATCGTAAAGTCCAATTCTGATATTGAAAATCCTTGGTTAAATTTACATCTCCAATCTAACAAAACATACTTGAGTTTTGAAAATTCTGCCAATCCAAAAAAAGAAATTAAACGGATACATTGTCCAATATGTGCAAAGGAGCGTAAAATAGAAGATGAGTTGATTACACTTCAAGATGATAAGATTTGCTTCAAATGTAATCATGACAACACACAATTTGCTAAATACGATCCTTTTAAAATTCCATGTTCATTTTTTTCACCTGATGTTGTTGAAGAAAATGATATAAAAAAGCTGCAATATTTTTTTAAAAATAACGTGCGACCGATCAATATCGACAGTATATACATGATTAAGATTTTAACACCTGGTGATAAACCTACTTTTCTTCCTTTAAAAAAATTTATGAAATTTAAATCTATCACTATTGATTTGCAACGAAAAAGTATTTTTAAAAAATTTCTATGTCCAATATGCGGCAAAAGTTATTTGATCTATTTTACGGATGAGAGTCGGGATGATTATATAGATATCAATAATGTGGAATATATTCATTTTTCAAAAATGTTTATAAATGGCGACAGAATCGTTTTTAATTGTGACCATAGTGACACTCTATATGACATGTATAAGCATTTTTCCATTAAATCAACCAAATTAAGAACGTTTATGGAACAAGCAGTTTTGATGACAGAACGATACTCTGCCAATTTTATGGACGGGAAAAAAGTGATCGTTCAGGTCATCGATAATGACACCTATATTATTGACATGGCCAATTATTTATGAGATTTGATTTGTTTGAATACGAAAACCAAACACATGCGCAAGATCTCATTGCATTTAATTTCAAATCTATTTTTCTTAGTGCGGAGGAGTCTACCAGGGATCTCTTCTTAAAAAGTATTCAACAAAATCAAAATGATCTAATTGAGTATTTAGATAGTCTCATCAAGGGTACCGTTGAGTTCGAGCCGGTACTTAAACAAGTTAGAGAAAAATATATGATCGGCAAAAAGCAGTTTGAAGATTTTCCGATCGCGATGCTCTATTATAAGCTTCCCATGGATGAATGTTTGTCTGGTACTTTAGCGACCGAGGTATTAGCGTTTCACATTAAGTTTCTTCAGCATAAACAACAAATGAAAACCCATGAAAAGTCTGCGACCATCCGGCATTTTGTCCATATGATAGAGATCCTTGAATTTATGCGTAAGAATAAAATTCGAATGGAAAGGTTTGTGAAAAATGACTTTAAAAACCTTCTTTTATGTCTTGAGGATGGTGTTGTAAAAGTAACTAAATCTCACACAAGTGCTGTTCAGCCTCAAGCGCAGAGTTCACAGGATTTAGAGGGCAGCGAAAATGAAGACGATCAGGATACTGCACATGAAAGTACTGCTGATAAAAAAAAAGAACCGGAGGTAAAAGAGGATAACGAGTCTTACTATGTTTTGATTGTCGATGGCGTTTCGTATAATGTAAGCAGTCACTTTACATTAAAAAATATCGATTTGAAGAGGGATATTAAAGCGCTCAAAAGCTTCTATGGATTCAACAAACAATCGTATCAGCCTTCTGCGGACCACATAGACACTTCGGCGGAAAACCATGAGTATTGTACAGGTGAATCCTACGCCACCTCCGTTAAAAAAATGCCAGCCGCTCAAGAAGCCGAAGAAGAGGCAGAAGAGGGTATTGCCCGCAGGCAAAGAGTTCAGGTGAGTACGGGAACAAAGAAGAATACAAAAACATTGCAGAATAAAAAGATTCTTGCCATTTCCGCCGCGATCGCGAAGAATAAGCTGCAACTTCCCTCTTTATATACGCTTCCAAGTATAGGATTTCTATCCGAGTTTTGCCAATTTTTGATCAAAAGAATGAAAGGGGATGAGGATCAATATTATTGCGGGTTGTTTATCATCTCTGTGGTCATGGGGATAAAGCCGGAACAATGTTCGAAACTTTTTTTTGGTAATCAAAAATTCGTGAGTGATAACAACACCGTAGAGCTTCAAATCTCAGACGAATACTTCGCTAAATACGATCGGTTTGATGAAAAAGTAGGAATTATCACTACAGATACTATCAGCTATAAAATCCCTTTTGAACTCATGCATTTGATTCTGTCTCTATATGACATCAAAGTACCCTATGAAGAAGAGGAATTTCGGAAAGTAATCCGAACCAAAAAAAAGGATTGTCGCAAAAAATTACACATCAACTTTCAAAAAATTTGGCACTGCTCGATGGTTCACAAAAAAATTATCTATAAAAACATCAACACAGAAATAATGCTTGCTACCAAGAACATCGATAAGAACGCCAGTCCGATCGTTTATTACACCGCCGCTTCATCTCAGATGGATGAGTATTCCAACTGGCTGATTGAATACACAGAGCTTCTGGGGATTAAAGCGCATTTACAAGTGCATATTTTTGAGAAGGCATTTAGCAACGAACGGATTATTCATTTTGATGAAGCAAAAATAATCGGTTCACGTAAGCTTGTCAAGAAAGATGTATTCATCGAATTCATGCAAAAAATCGAAATCCTGTTAAAAGAGCGCAGGCTTGATAAATATGCGAGATTCAATATCTATTCAATTCATGTCCGCTATACCCTGAGTCTATTGTTGGGTACCAGGGATTTTGGAAAATCAGTCGACCTTGGCCGGATCAGCTGGAAGCATAAGGTGATAATGATCCAGGAAAAAGGGAAAGAGACAAATACAGGCTTCAGGTGCATACCGTTATCTGAATTGGCGCAAACGGTCATTCGAAACTACCTCAATACGCTGGAGAAGTTTGGAATAAAAACCAAAGCGGTTGTAATATTTGACGGAAAAAATACCGTTCCCCTGACACTTGCCACGATGCAAAAAGCGTTTAAACAATTTAATTTTTATAAAAAGCATATGGAACTGTATGAGATGCTAAATCTGGTTCCTTTAAATCTTGGGCGCCATCTGATTACCTCTATGGCGACGGAAGCGGGAATTCGTCAAGATGACATGAACGCATTCATGGGGCACTCGGTCAACGGGGGAGAGCTGCTTGGACGGTTCAGCATGCATGACACACAAAAATACCGGGATACCTTTACCACAATCCTAAATGAAATTGCCAGAAGTTACAAGCTCAAGGATATCCATGAACATGCTGCTGTTTGAAAAAGCCTTAGAGAGGTTGAACAGCCTACAAGCCACCGTTCTAAAACAATATGAAGCACTCTATGGAGTGTTTTTGGAGGTCTTGAGCTTGGAGGGATCTGACAAGTTGCTCTCGGTCCGGCACAACAAATTCACCCTTACCGAAAAATTTATGATGCACTTGTCCAGCCTTGAACAGTTAAGTTCTCTGCATATAGGGTCAAATACCATCTTTGAATTTATAGAACACCTTAAAAGTTACGGATATATAAGCAATGGCTCCGCGTCATACGCGCTTAAAAAGCCAATGCGCCAGATCAACCGTTACCATCATTTTTTGCCAGCAAAGTATTTTTATCTTGCCGATCAGGTGGATGATTTTGAGGAATATGTCTTAAATGAACTCTCACAAACCGATACTCGGCTAGCCGTCTATATAGCATTGGTTTATTTTGAAGAGGATGGCTGGCGCGAAGAAGCGTTACGCAGGGCATCGCTTAATAATTTTTTTCTCATCCATAACCAGGGCTACCAATGTATTATTGAAGGTCCCCTGGAAGATGGCTTTAAAAGGTTGAAAATCTTTCGGATCAAAAAAGCTTACGCGCTTATGGCACGGTTCAAAGAGATGGACACAACACAGCTCTTTGATGATTCAAACAGAATGAAAAAAGAGTCTAAAAGAGAAATTGAAAGATATTTTGGCAAAAAAATCTCTGTCGATGCGATCCGTAACGCATTGATTTTCAATGCAATGATGACTCAACCACCGGCGATCGTAGCGTGTCAATATAAAACGGTGACTACGGTTCCCCTCTGCCTTGGGGAACTTGCTTATTTGTACCCTCAGCAGATTCCTGCCCACCTGCTTGAGATTGAGGCGCAAAATAACGGACTGATAGGACGAGCATTTGAGGTTGACGGACTGGACGACTATGTGGATGAGATGTTTACCGATACGGATTTCGATTACGACTTAAAGATAGCGCCTTTATTCACATTCAAGGTAGGGAAGCAGTGGTGCAATTTGTTGAAAACAGCGCCAAGGGATTTGGACCGGGAAACCCTAGAACGGATCAAGGGGCATTTTGAGAAGGCGATCCAATTCGAAAAAGATATTTCGACGTTGATGGTCTTGTATTATATCCGTGATGTATTAGGCAGAATATACATAGGAAAAAGACAAGCCGATGGTATCAATATCACTACCTTTATCGATTATATAGGATTGTTGCGTAAACACCTATTTACAAAGATAAATGATTTCGAGCATATAGACGAAGCGGTTTTATCCAATATTCTGAATCCATACAAGGCTAGCGGTGCAGCGTTGAATTCAATCAAAAAGCTCAATTTTTTGGTGTCTGATTTTTTAAAATTTCATAATGTCAATTTCCAAAAATATAAGATCAACGCAAAGCATATCCCTAAATCTCTTGTCTTTCCAGATGAGATAGATTTGATTTTGGAGGAGATTGAAACTGTCTATAAAAAAGCGGCGGCTGAACATAAAAAAAGGTATTCAAAGTTCTACAAATATATTATCCTTCAATACCATTCGTTCGTCATACTGGGTTATTACTCAGGTATGCGCCTCAATGAGATTAGAACCAGAAGGCATGCCGATATTATTCGAGAACCTTTGTATCTTTATGACCGTAGTATTAAAGATGCAGTGTATTCGGTAGACATCAATGTTGAAGGTTTAAAAACAGATTTAGACAGTAAAACAGCCAATAGTTTTAAAACCTCGAACGCCAGCAGACGGGTAGGGTTTGTCATTTCCAACGAGAAACACGCGAAAATATTTGATGCATTTTTGAAAGAGAAATCTAAGAAAAACGAGATGTATTTGTTTAAAGATTTTGACCTGGCCGGACACTCAAAATTTGATAGCGTTATGAAGCTTTCAAAGGTGCAGATTCTGAATGAAATCATTTCGAAGGTGACGAAAAGGTATGCCACTCTTCATTCGTTGAGGCATTCCTATGCCACATGGTGGTTCATGCAAAGAATCATGAGTGGCCAAAATTTCAATGACGCGCTTTTGAATTTTTCAATCGAAATCGGTCATGTCACTCCGGATGTTACAATGAGAAGCTACATCCATTATGAACTTATTGAGGAGGTTATCGCACATGAGAGACGAAATCAAGCAAGCCATTCTGAATAAAAACAGTTTTTTGATTTATGGGCCTGATTCTGGTTATAACATGGATATATTCGATGAACTGGCGCAAGTGTGGTTAGCTCGGCATAATGAAATTTTTTATTTCAACACATATGATTCTGGAATCAATCCAGAATTTACAAAAACATCGAAAGCGCTTTCACAGCAATTGAATCCATTTGAGTTTTTTAAAGAAAAAGAGATTTCGCAATACGACTTAAAGAGATATATCAGCGATATCTGTAATTACCTACATTCTGAGTTTTTATTGACTAAAGTTGATGGCAAAGACAGCTTAGAAACTTTGCTTCATGACGTATATTTGTCAAAATTTGCTGACGAATTCAATATTGATGAGTTAGTTTATCTGTTTCGAGGTATTGTAAAGACTCATGAGTCTTTGTTGGGTGAGGATTTGTTTAAAACACTTGATAAGATACGTGTTATGGCGCTGAATAATCCATTTACTTATGTTGTAGACTCTGAATTCGATAATTTGACCAGAAAAGCAAGATTGCAACTTGAACGTTTGTTTTTTAAATTTAAACCTGGCGGTAAATATATGGAATTGGAATTAAAGTACAGCAAATCCAAGTCCGCTACAAAATATTTCAGTGATCTACTTGAGAAAATGCAACGTGATGATTTGAAACGGTTTCAAAGTAGTCCAGAAATCATGCCGGGAAAAATAAATTATTTTAGAAAAGATTATTCATTCAAGAGAAATTTTCTGAATATGTATTTATCATCACTGGTAAGAAAATTAAAAATTCACAATTCTCCTAATAGACCCTTGGTTGTTATCAATGGCAAACAAAAGGATCTTTTCGAAAATGTAAGTATGGATATTGAAGAACTATTTAATCGGTGTACGGTTTGTTTCATTATTAGTAGCGGTGAAGACCTTGATGCGAGAATTAATTCTTTTGTAGATGTGAAAATTTATTCCCACAAGCACAAAAAGTTATCTTTACCAGATACTTTCACGGAAAAACGCATAGAAAATAATTATAGTGTCTACTCTAACTAACTGATAAATGTTGACTCGGTTTTCAGCTGCGAGCAGTACCAGACAATGTGCGTCCGTTAGAAAGCCTAAGTATCAGAATTATAGTATAAATTGCCTCAACAGAAAACACATACCCTTTGCCTTTTTCGTATAGGGTAGAAAGTACCATTATTTCGAAAGATCCCATATCTTCATTCTCCAAAATAATTTCAGGAAAACAGTCTATTTTTTCTGAAAATAATGTTTCGTTTAGGTGGCTTGGTGGGATGATAATAATATGTATTCACACCAAATATGGTATGATTAGTCCATTGAATCTATCCAATTAATTTTAATCGATATACCAAAAGGCAATACAATACATGAAACGCTGGATATGGGAGCAAGAGTCTTACCCCGATTTTACCTACGATTTATTCCGACTTGAGCGTTTAATTCAAGAGGTGTCATTGGAGCAGGGGTATCTGATTGCATTGACTCAGACAATGGATAGTGACAATATTGCCCAGCGACAGCTCGAAGCGCTGATGAGCGAAGCGATCAGTACCTCTGCGATTGAGGGGGAAATGCTTAACCGCGACAGTGTTAAAGCCTCTATCGCACGAAAGCTTGGGCTCTTGGGAATTGATTCTTCGAAAGGAGATGAGAGCACTGATTATTTGATAGAAATTCTCATCGATGCCAATACAAATTATGATAAGCCTCTAACTCTTGAGCGATTATTTGGATGGCACAATGCACTCTTTCCACGAGGATACAGCGGATTGTCTAAAATCAATGTCGCTGAGTTTAGAGGCGAAGATCCGATGGAGGTTATCGGCGGAGCGGCAGGTAAAGAGAAAACCTACTATGTTGCACCCCCGCGATCGATTCTCGAACACGAGATGGAAAGATACCTGCAATGGTTTAATACCACACCGCCCAGTCTAATCAAAGCGTGTATCGCTCATCTTTGGTTTGTAATTATCCACCCTTTTGATGATGGTAACGGTCGAATTGGACGTGCAATCACTGACTTGGTCTTATCTAAGATTGAAAAATCGAGTGTTTCAAGACTCTATTCGATGTCCAGTGCGATCAACAATGACCGTAATGGTTATTACAAAGCGTTGGAAAAAACGACGGGGTATGTTCATAAAGAATCAAACCATCTGGATATTACCGATTGGTGTGAGTGGTTTCTCACAACGCTTCATACAGCATTGATCGATACGAAAAAGAAGTTAGATTACATTGTTAAAAAAACGACGTTTTGGGATAAGTTTCGCGAGTATGATCTCAATCCAAGACAAACCAAAGTACTCAATAAAATCCTAGATATGGGGGCTGAGAACTTTCAGGGTGCGTTGAGCAAAAAGAAATACATGACAATTGCCGATGCTTCATCTACAACAGCTTCCAGAGATATCACTCAACTCATCGAGATCGGATGTATCCGACATATCGAGGGGACACAGGGACGAAATGTACGCTATGAGATTGTATTAGAAATCAAATAGCTTCTATAATGCTTCAATCTTCTTAATTATTTTTTCCCGATGTTCGGCAAACAACTTTTCGATTGATGAGGTAACTACTTCCTCTTTTGAGCTGTATTCCCCAAATCCGATCATGGTATGGATACGCTCTTTAGAGGTTTGATCTAGTTCTATGAACTCTTTATCAAATAAACGTTTGATTTCGAGCAAACTCTCAATTGCCGTTCCCAAACGTTCCCGCTCATTAACCCCTTTGTCTAAATCAAGAGAATTGGCGATTTTTGACAATTCTTCGAGACTATTGGCTGATAAAACGACTCTACGATCTATTTTTTCACTACTCATGTATTTATTTCCTTCTAATTAGACTCTATGGCTATATAATAGAAGTATAATAGCTATAAATATGTATAGAGTCAATAATAATGACATTATGCAAACTATAAATATTTATATAACATAGATAATACACTTTAGCCATATGGAGCGATCAGTTGGAATGTCGATGCACAATATGACTTCGTTTTTGTATTAATACTAAGATAATACAATATTATCTTGTAAGTAAAAGGCAATTTTGCTATAATTTATTAAATGATCGATAGATTTAGAGATGAGTTTTGATTGCTTCGTTGAAAATATAGAGGTCATTTAATAGAGATTGGATATTGTTTAGATACTTAATGTGTCATTAGTATCATATATAGTCTAATTAACTAGACTATATATTCATAATTTGACAATATGTAGAGATAGGTCAATAATATTTGACTTATAGATTGGAAAGGCTTGATTATCTTAACGTGCTATGTTTTCCGTTTTCTGAATGGTTGCTATTTAAGATTTTTTAAAATGGATGGGAAAAAAAATCCTTTTGTAGGTTTATCGACTTTTTTAAAACGGTTGAAAAAGATTCATCCAAAATGTGGAAACATTGTAGTCTACCAAAGTTCAACAAGCTGCAATTATGTAGCAAGTGATTTTATGATGTATGGTGATTGATAAAAGTATTAACCGTGTTAATTTAGTACTTGACAATAAGTACAAAAATATATAAAATTGGTTTTATATAAAAGGATAAAATATGAGAGAAGTATTTCGCCGTATTATCATCGATTTTCAAGAACGTAGTCTACGACCTACAATTAAACGTGATGTTCAAATTCCTTTATTTAATGATAAGATAATTACTCTTATAGGAGTGCGTCGTTGTGGTAAAACTTCAATCCTTTATAAGATGATTGAAGAACTTCGAGAGAATATCGACTCTAAGAATATTGTGTATATTAATTTTGAAGATGACCGGTTGATGGGAACCACTGTCAGTGATTTGGATGATCTTATTGAAGGATATTTCGAGCTGTACCCTGAAAAAAGGGATGAAAAAATCTATCTCTTTGTCGATGAAGTGCAAAACATTCCGGGATGGGAAGTGTTTATCCGTCGTATATACGATACATTAAATGTTCAGATTATCATCACCGGTTCTTCTTCCAAACTCCTCAGTAGCGAGATAGCTACATCGCTGCGCGGGCGAACGCTCACATATGAGATATTCCCGTTTTCTTTCAAAGAGTATCTCCGTTTTAAAAACATTACCGTCAATCTAGATTCTTCTAAATCACTGAGCTTTATCAAGCACAATTTTGAAGAGTATCTGCTCTGTGGAGGATTTCCTGAAACAATAGGGCAAGAGGGATCCATTCAAAAAAGGATTCTGAGCGATTACGTGAATCTGATTGTCTATAAGGACCTCATTGAACGCTATGGTATTACCAATACCGCTCTTTTGAAACATTTGATCAAATATGCATTCGTCAACATGGCAACCTCGGTGAGTATTACCAAGCTCTATAACGACTTTAAATCTAATGGCTTTAAGCTCGGCAAAGAGACACTGTTTGATTATTTCGGATATTTGGAAGAGGCCTATGCCATTTTTAGTATCCCAATATTTAGAAGCTCTGTACGTGAAGAGCAGCGTAATCCTAAAAAAATCTATGCAATCGATAACGGACTGCGAGCGGTGTATGATGCCTCATTTTCACCTGATTACTCCAAACTCTATGAAAATCTCGTCTTTTTGGCACTCAGGTCCAAAACCAATGAAGTCTATTACATCAAAGAGCGTCAGGAAATCGATTTTTATTGTGTAATTGACGGTGAAAAACAGCTTATCAATGTCAGCGTGGATATCAGCAATCCTGACACCTTCGAGCGTGAAATAAACTCACTTGCCGAGGGGATGGAGTTCATAGGGGTGGATAAGAGTGTTCTCATCACAAAAGAGCGTGAAGGCTCCATGAGTGTAGGAGATAAAATAGTCTATTTAATCCCTCTTTGGAAATGGCTGTTAACTCATGATTAATGATACAAAACATAGCGTAATTGTTATTACTATTGAAGGCATTTAGATGTCCCCTCAACACTTCCAAGACGACCTTGCCGAGTGGGATCTCTGTACCGGAAAAGGGTTAGTAAGCGATCTCGATGCCTGGCGTGATCGCTACATTACTGAGAAGGTGGCTCAAGGGGTAAGCGATAAGACCCGTAAATCCTACGGAGAAGCACTGACCCCTCTTATAGAGTTTTCTCATCAGTATGATTCGATCATGGATTTGGATGGGTTATCGGCGAAGTTTGTGAATAACTACCTCATGTGGTACCAAGAACATCTCGCCTCTAAAGATCTCGAAGCTAAAAAAATATCGAAGGAAGAGTATCATCAAGTCCTCTCCAATCGTAAAGCCAACCGGGGGAAAAACGATGCGAAGCTCTCTATTGTCTATCGCTATGAGAAAAGTCTCTCTCACCGTTTAACCGTACTTAAACAGCTTCTGCTGTTCATCAGTGAAAACAATAAAGAGAACAAAGACTTCACTTCCCTCTTTAAATACTTCACCAAAATCAAAGTGCAAAAACGTAAAACGGAGTTTGTCACTGAGAGTGAACTCGAAGAACTAATCGATTTTATGAAGCATTGGCCTGAAGTTTTTAAAGAGCATTTCCCAAAGAGTTCGGAGCGTTATGCCTATCGCAATGCCTTGATCGTACTGCTTTACTGCCTAAGCGGTGCACGTGCCGATGAAGTGATCTCTCTAAAAATGGAGTATATCAAAGAGTCTGAATATAAAGATGACCATGGTACTACACATCTGTTTTATACGATCGCCTATCATACGACCAAAGGGGATAAATACCGCGAAGTAGTGGTGAGACGTGAAGAGATTGAACCGTTTGTCCATTACATGAGAGCCGTACTCCCGGATCCTTCCTATGTCCTCTCCAGTACCTATACCAACGGAACCTACACGAATAAGAAAATGCCCGATGTGGATATGTGGAAATTCACCACTTATGCTCTAAAAGCGATCGGGGTGAATAAAAGCGGACGTCATATCATCCGTAGGGGATATGCGACCAAAGAGCTCGCCGATGGGAAAGATTTGGCAATTGTCGCGATGGAGCTGGGGCACACGTCAACCAATACGACGTTCAGTGCTTATGTGAAGAATAATCCCGAACTCATGATGCGCCAAAAGATCAAATAAAAGGAACTAAACCTTCTGAAAATAGCGGGTCTCTCCATTGACCTTGGCACTGAATCCATCGGAGGCAATGTTGATTTGATGCATCATCAGATCAAAGTGTTTGGATGGGTTCTCATATACGTTCATCGCAATACTGTGATCAAAATGGACACGGTAATCGGCATGAAGCGCTTGAGAGGATTGTGGATGAATAAAACGTGCTTTTGCCTCGGGCAAGAAATGGAGAATAAAACCCGTTTTAGCGCATTGGAACTGTTGATTGCACAATTGTGAATCGATACGTGGTGAAATCTTTTCTTGTGTGATGGCAGAGCGATCAGAATGAATGATTTCCTCACTCATTAATGGAGTCGTGCCCAATAGACCGGTAGTAATCAGAGCGGTGGCTAAAAATCGTTTGGATTTATCGTGATATTTATACATTCGTTTCTCTCCTGATGCATGATCGAACAGATATGAGAAATTGTATAGTTGAATGATGAATGAATGCTAACAACGTACTTTCCGGCTGGAAGTAAATTGTAGATAGAAATTTAAAATCGATTAATTAGATTCAGGACGGCGATTTTTCTCGTTTAATTCTTCAGTGATTTTAAAAATTTTATTGGTGAGTAAAAATCCCTCTTCAGGGGAAAAAGATCCCCATTGATCAAGAATATGTTGATGAATAGAGAGAATTTGTACACGTATATCTAATTCTGATTTGAAATTTAGATCATTTTCGAGAGTAATAAGTCGGGAAGTAATTTCATTAAACATATTAAATTATAACTAATTAAACCTAAATGATACTGTCAAATAGTTTCGAAATTTTTCAGTATAATTCCATCAATTATTTTATGAGGATACTATGGCAAAAGGTTTCGGTGGAAAATATTTTTCACTCCAAGCGATCACCGCAACTGTCAATGCTACGACGTTGCATAACCGTGCCGTTCGCACCCAAAGTTGCCATGCCTATCGCATTTATTCTGCTGATGCGAGTATCGATGAGTCTCCCCCCGATGAACTCGATATTCTCCTCGAAGCACTAGAACCTTTCACCCCAAAGGTATCCCGTTGTCAGTGCCATTGTAACCGTTTCTACGGGCGTCGAACTCGATGTGCCCTATATCTCTCCTCATTGACCCCAAAACTTCGCTTTTTATTTCGCTATTTTCACACTGATACCTCTCCGCCCTCGCCTCTTTTCTTTTCGTAATTATCAGCACCATATTAGTCGCTCATGTGGCACATTCCATTGACATAATTAATGGAGAAGTGCCTCTATAAACATGACCCTACGGTTTTACATGTACAAGGAAACACATTATGAAAAATACTATTACCCTGCTCGGATTTCCACGTATCGGAGAAAAAAGAGAACTCAAATTTGCATTAGAAAGTTTTTGGAAAGGAACTATTGGCTTCGATGAACTGGAGACAATTGCATCTGATCTTCGAAAGCGCCACTGGAACTTACAGCGTGATTCCGGTATCCAAAAAGTTGCCATTAACGATTTTAGCTTCTACGACACTATGCTTGATATCATGGTAACCCTCGGTGCTACACCCGAACGCTTTAGCGATATATCCGACCCAATACGTCGATATTTTACGATGGCACGGGGAGATGAGAGCCATGTGGCGATGGAAATGACCAAATGGTTCAACACCAACTACCACTACCTTGTTCCTGAATTGCACGATCAATTTGTGTTCGGCGCAGTGAATGCCGAAAAAATCATCCATGAGTTTAACGAAGCCAAAGCTCTCGGATTAGAGGGGTGTATTCAGCTGATCGGTCCAATGACATTTTTTGCTCTCTCAAAATGCTCCGAATCGGTACGTCAAGCGCTGTTTGATAAGGTAATAGCACAATACGTCGCTTTATTAGAAACATTGCAAGCTTTAGATGCCGAGATCATAATACATGAACCATCACTCGTGTGTGATCCTACGCCTCACGATCTATCCTTGCTCAAAATAGCGTATGATCGGCTGGGAACACTTGCGCCTCTTTGGGTAGCAACCTATTTTGAACATTCCAACGAAGCGACTGCCGTTTTGGTGCACACTCCCATTAAAGGGCTTTATCTTGATTTTGTTCACGGAGAGAAAAATATCGAATCGCTTGAGGTGTTAGGCAAAAGTGATAAACACGTGAGCGTCGGGATCATAAACGGTCGCAATGTCTGGAAAAACGATCTTTCCGCTTCACTAAAGACCTTGAATACAATCGCAGATTATATTCCCAAAGAGCGTCTGAGCCTCAGCAGTTCATGTTCACTTTTGCATGTCCCCTATACGTTGCGACATGAAACAACATTGGATGCAAATGTGAAGACATTATTAGCCTTTGCCGAAGAGAAGCTCACAGAACTATCCGCTCTCTCAAAAGCATTTTTTGACAATGAAGAAATCGTATATCAGCGATATGACCCCTCTCGCACCGACCCTGCGGTTCAAATACGACTCTCTGCATTGCAAAGCGGTGATTACAAACGTACTTATCCGTTTCCCCTTCGACAAGAAGCAGCGCACGATTTGTTCGATCTGCCGATTCTACCGACGACAACCATCGGATCGTTTCCCCAAACCGCAGACATCCGCAAAATTCGTCAAGAGTTCAAAAAAGGGCTCATCTCCCGAGAAATCTATGAAATCGAAATGAAAAATGGGATCCGTGATTGCGTCGAATTTCAAGAGTCGATTGATCTGGATGTCTTGGTGCACGGGGAGTTTGAGCGTAACGATATGGTGGAGTATTTCGGTGAACAACTCAGCGGATTTGCTTTTAGCAGCAATGGCTGGGTACAGAGCTACGGAAGCCGATGTGTCAAACCACCACTACTTTATGGTGATGTGAGCCGACCGTACCCAATGACGCTAGAATGGAGTCTATTTGCCCAAAGTCTTACAGCGCGACCGATGAAAGGGATGCTCACGGGACCCGTAACGATTCTCAACTGGAGTTTCGTCCGTGACGATCAGCCCCGCTCCCTCACTTCAACTCAAATCGCCCTCGCTATCCGCGATGAAGTAGATGATTTGCAACGCTCCGGGATCAAAATGATCCAAGTGGACGAAGCGGCGTTCAAAGAGGGGTATCCGCTGCGTCGTGAAAAACGTGCCGAATATGAAAAATGGGCATTGGAGAGTTTCCTCCTATCCACCGCCGTGGCGGAACGTGATACCCAAATCCATACCCACATGTGCTACAGCGAGTTTACCGATATCATCAAAACCATCGAAGCGATGGACGCGGATGTAATCTCGATCGAAACGTCACGAAGCGGAAACCGATTACTGAAAATCTTTGCCGAAGTTGGGTATGCACAGGAAGTGGGACTGGGAGTCTATGATATCCATTCTCCTCGGATCCCTAGTATTGAAGAGATGGAAAAACAAATCCATGCACTTCTCGAAGTCCTTCCCGCCGCTCAGCTCTGGATTAATCCTGACTGTGGTTTGAAAACCCGTGGATGGGCAGAGACCAAAGCGGCATTAGAAAATATGGTTGAAGCGACCAAACGCGTTCGTCAAAGTCTCTAAAGCTGTTTCCCCTTTTGGGGAATGCAATAAAGTATGAATTAATCTGTTTTTAGTTAACCTAAAGACAAATCATATTGAAATTTTCTTGTGATAGTGAAGCTAAGAAAAAAGTGTTACAGGTAAAGAAGTATCTCAGCGAATAAAACCTCTATCACTTCTAAAATTCTTCGACACTTATATCCCAATATTTTTCCCGAGTTATATTGGAAGGAAACCAGTGAAAAAAATCAATAAAAATATCATCGCTTTGGGAATCAACAGCTTTTTTACTGACTTTTCAACCGAAATGGTCTTGCCTCTCTTGCCGATATTTTTGGAGCATTTTTTACACGCAACAAAAGGTGAGATTGGATTGATTGAAGGGTCTGCAGAAATGGGTGTTGCGTTACTTATCGCGCTATCCGGCTTTTATTCTGATCGGGCTGGAAAGCGTAAAGGGCTTACCATTATCGGATATGGTTTATCTAACATTATCAAGCCGTTTGCTTTTTTTGCCCAAAGTGCTACAATGATTGCAACAATCCGTATTGCTGACCGAGTAGGTAAAGGGATCCGGTCTGCACCTCGTGATGCCCTTATCAGTGCCAACACTCAGAAAGAGGTAAGCGGTTTTATTTTTGGGTTTCATAAAATGATGGACAGCGTTGGAGCTGTTGCAGGCTCATTGAGCGCTTTTGTATTATTGTGGTTTTTGGGACAGAGTGAAGCTACATTTCGGACTATTTTCGCTCTTAGCCTCATCCCAGGTATTATTTCTCTAGCGATTCTTGTATTATTTGTAACAGATGCTCCGTTCACCCCTTCACCATTACGAAAATTCCGTCCAAAAGCACTGAGTACACCGTTTTATTGGTTAGTCGGTTTTCAAAGCATCTTTAGTCTCTTCGCTATGAATTATTCGTTTATGATCCTCAAAGCGGGAGATAATGGTATGGCCCTAGCTATGATTCCATTAGCGTACACCCTCTATAATCTTATCTTATCAGTTTTTGCTATACCGATTGGTGAAATGGCAGACCGTTTCGGAAAAATTACGCTATTGTCTATCGTCTATTTAGCATTTGGTTTGGGAGCTTTTGCCATGTCATCAGGAACGATTTTGGGTGCATGGCTTGGATTTGCCATTTACGGATTTTTTGCCGGAGGATTTAACTCATTAGCAAAAGCAATTATCTCCGATACCGCACCGCTTGAGCTAAAAGCAACTGCCTATGGGGTCTATTATACGTCTATTGGAGCAGCTACCCTCATATCGTTAACTGTTAGTGGTTGGTTATGGGATCATTATGGAAGTTTTTTACCTTTTATAATTGCATCAAGTGTGGCTATAGGTTTAGCGGGCGCGTTATTCGGAATGCGAAACAAGTTTTCGCAGTAATTTTTACTCTTACAACCCCTTTAAGACTTTTAACAATACATTTTTCAAGTATTCATTAATTGCTTCCTTGTTCGACTTTATCAATAAATTTCCATCAACTAAGAATAATGCAAGACCATGGACAGAAGCCCATATTATTGTCAGCTGAAGCATTGGATTTTCTAATACGATACCCTCAGTTTCTTGGGCATCTACGAGAAGACTTATGAGGGGGTGCAAGCCCATTAGGTGATTTTCATCTTTATGGCCATGTGATTTTTCATACTCTTTATGATATTTATTTCCGAACAGTAAACGGTAAAGGTTTGGTTGCTCCATCGCAATATTGAGATACTCCCCCAACATCATTTCAAAACGCTTTGCAATACTATGAGTTTTATCTTGTAAGATAGGAGCTAATACCAAATTAAGTTGTTTATACCCTTTATCCATAACATCTAAAATTAGTGCTTCCTTATTATCATAATGACGATATATAGCTGACCTTGATATGTTCAGCCGAATGGATAATTCGCGCAGTGTTAGTACTTTTAACCCTTCTTTATCAACTATCTCGAATGCTGTTTCTACTAATGACTCTTTGAGATTTTTATGGTGGTAGGCCAATTTATTTTTAGTGAACTTACTCATATTCATAATAATGCCGATATAAATGCTTTTCTTTTGGGCCATACTAAAAAATCAGGCAGTGAAGGTATCGTCATGATTTGGATACATTTTTTTCAGTGGTTTGAAAATCAATACCGGCACTACAAAAAGAGAAACCAGATACGCGATAAGGGTGCCGCCTATGAGGGCAGCACCCAAACCGCTAAACACGGGGTCTAAGACCAAAAGAGAACTGGCGAATACAACAGCAAGGACTGTGAGTAAAATAGGTTTGGCTCTTGTTTGAATGGAAACGGCTATCGCCTTGTCTACACTAAAATGTTTTTCTTCGATTAGTTGTTTCGCAAAATCTATAATCAATAAAGAGTTTCTTGAGTTTATTCCTATCAGACCGATGAATCCTACTAAAGACGTACCGGTTATAAAAAAGGTTGTAGGTGAAAATATGTCGATAATAAAATGCATATAAATAACGCCTGCTATGGAAATAAAACTTGCCAGAATAATCCCAGTAGCGAGTGAAAAACTATGATAGTAGATCACCATCAAGAGAAAAATCATGATAATCGAAACTAAAAGAGCAAAACCCAAATCTCTAAATGTTTCAAAGGTAAGTTTTTGTTCTCCGTCCCAATGGAGATAAAATTCTTCACCTGTTTTTTTATGGGTTAGTTTTAAATCTAAAAATTTTGTTTTCTCGATAGTGTATTTCCCCGCAAGTTTTTCCATAATAACTTTTCGAGCATCCAGCAAAGGATATATCTGACTTTCCATATCCGCTTCCGCTATGATGCTGATGAGCGGCGTTAAGTTCTTGGATACTATTTTTTTAGTGTTAGTTGCATCTTTTATCTCGATTAATTCGCTTAAAGGAACCATCATACCCTGTGAATTGAGCAGTTTTATTTCGGTTAATTTATTAAGCAGCGTCTCTTTCTGATTATCTGATAATTTTTTTGTCTCTTTACTCAATACCAAATGAATCGGGATTTGGTTGTTAGCATAAGGATCATCGATATAAGCGATATCCATCCCCTCAAATGCTGCGTACAATACATTTTTTACATGATCTATACTCAATCCAGCTCTAAAAATCTTTTCATCATTTAAAATGACTTCATATTTTTTGTACGTTTGGTCTCTTTCAATGTCTACGTCTACCAATGTTTTCGTATCTTTGAATATGGTGTATATTTCATTTGCCAAAGTATTCAAATTATTCTTATAATAATTCGGACTGGTAATTTCTGCAACCAAAGAAGCAAGCACCGGTGGACCTGCCGGATCTTCGATAAATTTGATATTGGCTCCTTCCTCACTACAAGTTTTTTGCACGACAGATCTTAATCTACTGACCATTACAAGCGAAGTTTCATCTCTTGATTCTTTTTTACTTAAGTTGACTAAAATATTTGCCGTGTTCTCATTCGATTTAAGCACTCGCCATTTAATAATTGCTGAAAAATCCACAGGTAGACTTTCGCCCAAAAATATAGACATATTCTCTATTTCTTTTTCATTTTGCAGAGTATTGGCAATACATTGTGTGACTTTTTTAGTTTCCTCTATCGATTTTCCCGATGGTAGATCTACATAAATCGTGAAATAATCAGCGGTCGGCTTCGGTAAAAGTTTTGCTTTTACCAACATAGTTGGAAACATCATAATGGAAATTCCTAATATGATTAATGTGGCTAAAATAATGCCCTTTTGGTTACGGTCACTGTGAAGAATCTTTAGTACAGTCTCTTCAATAAACTTTCTTTTAGTATGCATACTAGTCTCTTTTGGTCATAATTTTGTTGACAAAATACGGTGTAAAAATATAAGCAACCAACAATGAAGCAAACAGTGCAATTGGTGTGAAAATAGCCAACGGTCTGATATATTGACCAATAGTGCCGCCTACTAAAAAAATACTCAAAAAAGTTATCATAATGGCTACTGTTGCGAGATTCGTAGGGTTCCCCACTTCATTCGTAGCCGTAATAGCAATTTCAGCTACACTTTTATCTTTCGATTCATGATCATGAAAATGCCTGTGGATATTTTCAATGACAATAATCGCGGCATCGACTAAGATCCCTAAACTCAAAAGAAGAGCAAAAAGTGAAATTTTATTGATGGACAGTCCTAATATATATCCGCTCAAAAGGGTTAAAGATATGATCATTGGAACCGTCAATGTGACGATAAAGGCTTCTTTATAACCAAGTTGTATAATTAAGAGAATACCGATAATAATGACGGATATAATAATATGTAAAACAAGTTCATTGACAGAATGGTTTGCGGTATACCCGTCATTACGAGTTATGATATAACCTATCCCTTCTTTTTCAAATTGTGGTTTCATGGTTTCCAATAGGTCGTTGATCTGATTGTTAATTTCAACGACATTGGCACCTTTCCTTTTTGAGACGGTTAAAGTGATCTGCTCTTTTTCATTTGACAGTCCCAATTCTTTGGAACGAATCAAAGCCGATTTATAGTTTTGGATATCGAAACCTTTTTCAACCTTAGCAACATCTCTGATATAGACGGAATTGGCTATTTGAATATTTTCAATATCACGTACCGTTTCAATCTCTTTTTTTAACCCGAATAATATTATTTTACTATCTGCATAATGTCCCTTCATATCAGGCACTCTCAGCGTTATTCCCTCGACCGCTTTTATAAAATGACCTAACGAGAGGTTGTAAGCACTGAGTTTATGCAAATCAACTAACACGTTGAATTGCTCTTTGCGCTCACCGATAAAGTCAGTCAGAGCAACGTCATTAATTCTATTAATTTGATGCTGAACAGGAATGAGTTTTCGGTGTAACTCCACAATATCCTTATCTTTGCCTTTGGAATAAAATGCTACCGATGCTACCGCGATATCAGAGTCAATATTAAAAGTTTTGATGATAGGTTGCATGATCCCTTTCGGCAAAGCATCGAGATTACGCATTACACTGTTATACAGATCGAAATCAGCTTCGGAGGAATCAGTACCTAAATAAAACTGTATGTTAAAAATAGCCATATTGTCCTGTGCAATACCGTAAATGTTTTCAACATTCGGAATTTCTTGCAACCTTCTTTCAAGCGGCTTGATAATCAGATTCTGAATCTCATCAGCTTTGACTCCGGGATAGGGAATCAGTACCGTCCCACCTGCGACCACGATTTGCGGATTTGCTTCTCTGGCGGATGATTGCAAAGAGATATATCCCATCGCCAATATAAACAGACTCAACATTAACGTTAGTGGGTGCTTGATAAATTTTCGTGCTAAAACCCCCGCAATATTTTCATTAGTTGCTTTGTTATCCATGTGTGTCAACTTTCAAGGTAGCCAGAAAGGTAGTACATACTTCATGAACACTCTCAATCAAGTCTATATTTTTTGTCACCATCCAAAAACTGATGTATCCATCACTGTATCCGCTTAAGGCATAAGCTCTTTTCGTCGCTTCGGTGTCATCTACATTGGAATCGAACTGCTTAAAGGTATTGGCAAGGAATTCGTAGACTTCATCAAAGGGATTATTAAAGTCGTTGTATAACGTATTGAAAAATAATGGATTGTTCTTAAGTGTATGCTGTAACGCTTTTTCTTTTTGTATGTAGTATGAAAATTTTAATTTGATGAACGCTTCGATCTTGTCACGGTTTGTACTGTTCGGAGTTATTGAACTGTTAAGTTCTTCCATAAAACCTTTGATGTGGTATCGAATATATTCAAGGTATAAACCTTCTTTATTAACAAAAATAGCATAGATGGTACTTTGAGACACTCCCGCATTTTTTGCCAAATCTGATATTTTCATATTTTCATAGCCGACTGTTTCAAATAACGTGGAAGCTTCTTCAAGAAGCAAATCTTTTTTTATCTCTTTCATTTTTTCATTAATTTTTTTAGCCATACATTCACCTTTTTTACACATTACTAATTGAATTATACGTATATTATTTTAATTAGTAATTAAGTTACTATTATTATATTAAATTACCAATATATACTTGCTATCCCGATACAAGAAGTTTGTATACAGGACTATCAGAATTAGAAATATTCAAATGAGTGTGCTATTTTTTTAATCGATTAGAAAGAATTTATGACTGAAGTGATGAGAAATACGTCTTATTAAGTGAGCGTCTGATCCAATGTGTTCAAAATGCAAGCAGAGTATTTCTCGTAGCTCTTCTTCCCGCCTCAATTGTTGTGTAAGCTTTATGAAAATCAAAAGTCCCGCATACTTCCATGGAAATATTAATCAATACGTCCGGGGGATAGTTACCTAAATGATAACTAATTAATGTTCGTTGCATAGAATCTAAAGTTTTTTCCAAGACTTTAAACACAGGAATGGATGCAATCTCATCATCTGATAGAATTCCCTGTGTTTTTTGTATTACATTGTCTATCATAGATTTAATTGTTGATTCTTTTTCTATTTCAATCATGGGTAATGAATCATCAAAATTCTGACGATCAGCATATAAATTAACAGCAATAATGATATCAGAATGATCAGACATAGTTGGGGCAACTGGTAGAGGGTTCAATACGCCTCCATCAACTAATAACATACCATCAGTTTGAATTGGAGTAAAAAGTGACGGTATTGAAATTGATGCACGTACAGCTTCTAAAAGATTGCCATGCTGAAACCATACCTCTTTGTTCCGATTCAAATCAGTGGCAACGGCTGTATATTTAATTGGTAAGTCTTCAATATTTTTATCACCAATCATTGTCGCAAGTTTTTCCATTAGTTTAATTCCGCGGAATATGCCACTTCGATTATCCCAAGAAATATCAAGCCATGTCGTTAAATCCATTCCATTAAGCCCCAGAACCCATTCCTTGAACTCATCAATCTTGTTGCATGCGTAAAGTGCGCCGATCAGTGCACCCATCGATGACCCGCTTATGGAAACAATCTCATAGCTCGAACGTTCTAGCTCTTCAATGACACCAATATGAGCATAACCGCGCGCACCGCCACTTCCTAAAACTAAAGAAACTTTTTTTTTATCCATTTTATATTCCTTCATATTACGATGATGCAGACAAACTTCTTCGAAACAGTATAAGCGCAATGAAAAAATAAACCATTCCTATTAGCACAATAGCTACCATACTCGGCCATACGATATCCAGCCCTGCACCTCGGTACAGTATTGCCTGAGCCATACTGACAAAATGGCTGGTCGGAGAAAGGTACATAATATTCTGTAAAGCTTTTGGCATACTCTCATACGGCGTGATGCTCCCAGAAAGAATTTGCAACGGTAAAATAGTCAAAATAAAGATGAGACCCAACTGAGGCATCGTCCGCGCAACGGTTCCCATAAATATCCCCATCGACGTCGTAGCAAAAAGGAGCACTAAAGCTCCAAATAAAAAAAGCACCTCAGAGCCTGCAATCGGAACCTGCATTAGTCCTTGTATGACAAATTTCAAAGAGACTGCGGACACTCCCAGAACAACAAGGCCCATAGACCACACTTTTGCTAACATAATTTCAGCTGCACTCAACGGCATGACCATTAGATGTTCTAAAGTACCGTGTTCCCGCTCACGAATTAATGCGGCCCCAGTCAAAACGATGGAGATCAGAGAGATCATATTGATCAATTGCATAACGCTTCCAAACCAATCACTGATCAAGTTAGGATTGTATTTCATCCGCGTAACGATACCGACAGGAAGTGCATAAGTTCCTCCGCTTCCCCGAATGAAATCGTTTATTTCATTATTTAGAATTTGCTGAACGTATCCCGATCCAATACCCGCCTGTGTCATTTGAGTAGCATCAATATTCACCTGTATCTCCGGATGTTTGCCGATCAGAATATTTTTTTCAAAATCGACTGGAATCGTAATGACGAACGTATATACTCCCGCATCCATTCCTGCATCAATCTGATCGGGAGTAATCAGCTTCGGAGCATTAAAACGTGGAGGGAAAAAAGCGTCAATAATACGGCTTGAAAGTGCAGAACGGTCTTGATCGACAAAGGCTATCGAAGTGTTATGCATTTCTGTCGAGGTATCCGATCCTCCGATATAGATCAAAAAAGTGAATGTATAGAGAATTAAAAAACTCATAACCTTGTCGTGCCATAAGCTATAAAGTTCCTTGATTCCGAGACGATAAATATTTACAATATTTTTTTTCATTACCGCTCCTGTTTTTTGAGTGAGATCATACTAAGCGCCGTAATCACTACAACGGCTATCGCCAACGCCATAAAATCAATATAAAGGTCACTAAAGTGTAATTCTTTACTGAACAGTCCGCGACTGATATTGATAAAATAGGTAACTGGGAAAAAGGTTCCAATCACTGCACCGACCCCTTCGAGCGAAGAAACCGGATCTTTTAAGCCCGAAAAGTTGACTGTCGGTAATAGTGTCAAGATCGCCGTTCCAGCAAGTGCGGCAATCTGTGTATTGGTAAATGCGGACATCAGCATCCCAATACCCGTTGTAACGGTGACGAATAATAAAGCCCCCAGTGTAAAGGTAATCAAACTTCCCTTTAACGGTACGCCGAAAACCCATATTGCCATTCCTATCAAAGCAAAAAAACCAATCATACTAATCACGATATATGGGAGCTGTTTCCCAATCAAAAATTCAAAACGGGTTACGGGTGTTGCGTAAAAATTAGTGATAGAACCTAACTCTTTTTCCCTCACTATACTCAGTGCCATCAGAATAGAAGGGATAAAAATCAACAATATTGGTATAACGGCAGGAACCATGGCATAGATGCTTTTAAAATCCTGGTTGTACCGATAACGCATCTGAATATTGGCCGCTGTGAGCGGTGGTGAATACCCTAATGTCTGGCGAGCAAGCTGCCCAAGATAATCGTAATGCATCCCTCGAATATAGCCATAAATTGTTTCAGCCCTAAATGGCATCGCTCCATCAATCCAGACTGCGATTTCCGTATAACGTCCTCGCTTCATATCCTCACCAAAACCAGGCGGAATCACTAACGCTACCGACAATTCACCGGTTTTCATCCGCCGATCCAGTTCATCAAACGATTGCAATGGTGCATGTTCAATAAAATAGCGTGAACCTGAGATATTTTGAGTATAGTTACGGCTTTGGGGAGTTTGATCCTGATCGAGTACGGCAAAACTGAGATCTTCAACATCCAACGTTAACCCATAACCAAGGATAAGCATCAAAATCCCCATTCCAAGTAATGCGAAAACGAGTCGCACCGGATCACGAATCAACTCCAGAGATTCACGGTAAGCGTATCCAAAAAGGCGCAAAAAACTAAAAAAGTGGTTGGAAGAGTCATTATAATGCTGCGATGACACCATCGCTTTCCTATCCGTATCCCCTATCTCCTCTTTTTTCCCATCTGCTTCTTCAAGATAATCGATAAATGCCTCTTCAAGTGTCTCTTTATCCCGTAAACGGATCAGTTTCTGAGGCGCATCGCTGGCAAGTACTTTTCCTTGATGCATAAGAGATATACGGTCGCATCGTTCCCCTTCGTTCATGAAGTGGGTGGAAATAAAAATCGTTACACCGTCGTTCCGGGAAAGATCGATCAAAAATTCCCAAAAGCTGTCCCTAGAAATTGGATCAACACCTGATGTCGGTTCGTCCAAAATCAACATCTCAGGCTTGTGAACGACGGCAACCGCTAGAGAGAGTCTCTGGCGAATTCCAAGCGGGAGATCGGAAGCATAGGATTTTTCATACATTTTAAGGTGAAAGCGCTCCATCATCTCTTCGACCCGTTCATCCCGTGATTCTTCTCGAATATGAAAAAGCTGCGCATGCAATACGAGATTCTGATAAACGGTGAGTTCTGAATAGAGCGAAAATGCCTGCGTCATATACCCTACTCGTTTACGGGTCTCTATATCATTTGCCTTGGATGGCTCGTCGAACAGCCATGCTTCCCCTTCAGTCGGGGAAAGCAAACCTGTTAACATCTTCATCGTCGTCGTTTTACCACAGCCGTTTGATCCTAAAAAACCGAAAATTTCACCACGTTCAATGGTGAAACTGACATTATCGACCGCCGTAAAATCCCCAAAACGCATAATCAGATTTTTTGCAACGATTGCTGGGGAATTTTCTCCTGTATTTTCTACACGCGGTGGTACGCCAAGCGTCTGATGATCTTTTCGTTTTGATTCGGGAAGCAACTGAATAAACGCTTCATCGAGATTCGCCGTGTCTGTTTGCTGCAACAATTCATCGGGCGTACCGCTGGAGAGTATCTTTCCATCATCCATGGCGATCAACCAATCAAACTGCTCCGCCTCTTCCATATAGGCCGTAGCAACAATGACACTCATCCCTTCACGACGATTACGGATACGGTTGATCAGTTCCCAAAACTGCCGACGCGAAAGCGGATCGACACCGGTAGTCGGCTCATCCAATATCAGGAGGTCCGGATCATGAATCAAAGCGCAGCACAATCCCAGTTTTTGCTTCATTCCGCCTGATAGTTGACCTGCAGGACGGTCTTTAAATTCCAGTAAGTCCGTACTTTCAAGCAATTCAAGAATACGTTGATGACGCTGAATTTTTCCCAATCCGAATAGACGTCCAAAAAATTCGACATTTTCAAAAACGGAAAGGGACATATAAAGATTTTTACCCAAGCCCTGTGGCATATAGGCTATACGTGGACAGACGTCTTCACGAAATCTTCTATTGGCCATATCTCCGCCAAATACATTTATCTGTCCACTCTGAATCTTACGCACTCCGGAAATTAGTGCCAATATACTCGATTTTCCGACTCCGTCCGGACCGATCAACCCTACCATACACCCTGATGGAATAACAATCGACACATTATCGACAGCCGTATTTCCGTTATAATGGTGGGATACCGCAGTCAGTTGCGCAATTTCGTTCATGGATTTTTATGTTTGCCATATTTGGATAATTGCAATGTTTCAGGCCATGTTGCATTCTGCTCCAAAAGGACATAAGCAACCCCTGGAGCACCGCTGTTTAAATGATAGAAATTGGATCGAAGAAATTCCGGATTAATTTTGACCTTCACGCGAAACATCAGTTTTTCACGCTCATTTTGTGTTTCTATCTCTTTCGGTGTAAATTGCGCTTCTGGAGAAACAAACGATACTCTCGCAGGGATAACAGTATCTACCGCATCGAGTTTGATCCGGGCCTCGGAACCTATTTTCACCCGTCCTACATCAGCAGTCGGAAGAAAGATAGTCATAGCAATATCATTCATTTCCAGTAGCGTAAGTACTTTTCCACCAGAACCGATTATTTCTCCCGTTTCCAGCAATTTATACAATACTCGTCCCTCGACGGGCGATTTGAGGACACTATCATCTATATTGGTTTGTATCGCCTCTTTTTGCGCCAATGCCGCATTAATAGCGTTATCTGCGCCAATTACCTGTGTTTTCGCCGCAGACAATCCTGCAAACAATGTATCTACAGCTGCCTCATGCTGCTGAAGCTGTACCAATGATATATTATTATTAACGTAGAGATTTTGAGATCGTGCCAAATTTTTTCGTGCCAGTTCCAGTTCGCTTTGGCGTTGGCGTACAATGGCAAGTGTATAATTTCTATTCTCTCTAGCCTGCTGAATCTGGGCCTGAGCTTGTTTTACTCTCGCATCGAGTTCATCTGTATCAAGTTTTGCTACCGTTTGCCCGGATTTGACAATATCACCTTCATTAACTGATACATCTATCAAACGCCCAGGTATTTTCGTGGCGATATCCACTTCCGTCGCTTCTATTCGACCATTTCCAAAAGCGATAGATTTAGGCAGGTCTGGTCGATTCACATAATTAAAGAGATATATGCCTCCTATTGTCGCCGCAGCTAAACCGGCAACCATCAGCCCTTTATAAATTATTTTCTGCATGGCTATTCCCTTTAATCATCTGATTTTCTTTATTTCCATTCGATAAATGTGATTTTAATCGGGTAATCAACTGCTCTCTCCCAGAATCGTCGGAAAAAAGCTCAAATGCACCGATATCCTGTTGTAGCTGGACAAGATCCAGGATAAAACGGTGTACTGTATTGGCCGATGCATTATCGGCAATCAGACTGGCATTTTGGGCGCTGAGAAGATCGCTCATCGTTCTTGTTCCTTGCGCATAATTGTCCCTAACCATATAAAAACTTTTTTTGGCCAAAAGAGATGCTTCTTCTGAAAGGGCTATCGAAGAAGAACTTGCCTTTATCATATGAAGATCACTTCGTATCCGTTGCTCGATAGTTCGCATTTCTTCCTGATAGTTCACTTGCAATTGTTGCAGTTTCAGCTGAGAACGAGAACTTCGCGCGTTGCGAGCTCCTCCTTCATACAAAGGCAACGAGAGTTTTATACCAGCCTGCCAATCGGTTTCATTTTCCATATTAATACCCGCACTTGGATTCCTTGTTTCATCAAAAACATGGGATACGTCGGCAGCCAGTATGATATCCGGTGACCAGTACGAACGCTCGTCCGATAAAAGCTGACGTTTCTGAGCTCTCTTTTGCGCATTGATCTGATGCAAACGGGGGATATTTACGAGCCCTTCCTTGATAAAAAAATCCGCCATTGCATCAAAATCCCGCTGATCGCCAATCAGACTCAAAAGAATCTGTTTATCCCGCAAAAAGTGGGGATCGTTCAACGTCGCAGGTTCTGTGATAAAACGGCTGCTGATATTTCGGTTTAGAATGAGGTTCAACGCGTCTTGAGCTTTTTCGACATCCGCTTTGGCTTTCAATACGTCTTGCCGTACCGTCGAAATAGCGCTTTCCCAATAATAGACATCCGACATATCGGACATACCGGCCTGAACCCGCCCGTGTGCCAGTTCGAGGTTCGTTTGTGTCAGAGTAAGATTGTCCTGTTGGATACGGTGATATGTCTGAGACATCAATACATTTAAGAAAGTACTCATCGCCTGTTTGACGACTTCGATTTCCAATGAACGCTGCTGCTCTTCGACAGCTATCTGCAATTCTTTTTGAATCTCCAGATTTGCCAGCGCTTTTTCCGAAAACAGAATCTGCTGCAGCTTGATTGCACCGGAAACACTTTTTTCAGCATAAAACCCATTTTCCACATAGACATTATCGCTGTTGAGCCGTGTATACCCTAGTTCGCCGGTTACTCGCGGAAAAAGAGTCGAACGTACTTCGGTAACGTTTTCATTATTTGCCGCAACACCAAGCTTAGCGGCAATAATACTTAAATTGGCACGTACGGCTTCTTCCGCTACCGTCGTCAAGGAGAGTTTTGGCTCTTTCTCCTCTGTTACGTTCAATAATATGGCATTGTTCATAACACTGAATTTCGGATACACTCCGATTAAACGGGCAGTTTTCATATTGATCATCAGTTGGCGTTTTTGCTCAATCGATACCGGTTGTTCTTGCGCTTTTCCCCCGCGTAATACTTCCAATACGTTCAATGCGCTCCGACGTGCTCTTCGTGAAAGATCATCTTTTTCTACGGAAGCGGCCAATATTCCTTCATTGACCATAGCTCCTTCCCCTAATGCATAAGTCGGAATTTTTCGATTATTGAGTGTTTGAATGATTTTTTTCCGTATGTTCTCATTTAAACCATATAAGGGGGTAACCATCACAGCATCCAAATCGGTCAGAATCATCTTTTCAATCCCATCAGCCTGATCAGCTATACGGATAAAAACGATATCGATCCCTTTTTTGCGAAATACTGATATTGCCTCTTCCGCTGCTTTGGAATACAGCCTGTAGTGAGATTCTTCGAGGACTATCCCTATTTTCCGTGAAGGAGCTATCGACTGGAGAGCTTGAATTTCTTCGTTTAATTGGGATTCTCCCGTCACATAATTGAGGTTACGGATCTTCGTCCGATCCGTTTCTTTTATCAAACCGGACAATGAAGTATTATAGACAAAAGGGGCGAAAGTGGGTTTGGCGAACGCATTGTAGTTAAGCGCGATATGACTTGCCGTACTGCCAACAAGGAGAACCATATCCACGTCCGGATCATTTTGTAATTTATCTATGCCGCTTTTGACCCGTGCGACAGAAAAACTGGCATCAATCCGTTTGGATTCGGGAAAGCTCAGAGCATATTCACCCTCACTGGCTTTTCGTATTTCACGAATCAACGCTGTACGTGCTTCAGAAAGTTTGGAGTTTTCACCGTCCGATACGATTCCGATCGTCAGTACAGGTTGTGCAAACGCTTCTATACCTACGAAACACATACATGTAAAAGCGATAATAATTCTTTTCATCATCAATCTTTTTTTAAAATCGTCAAAAACATCTCTATAGATTGATTAATACGCCTCATTAGGTCACCTCCGGTTAGAATCCAGTATTTAGCCATTCCAAAGGTCAAGCCGTCATATATAAAGAATAGCTCCATTGGCTGCACGGTATTTCCGAGAGACTTCGCCAACGGTTCCATTATTTTTTCGGAGATATACATATACATATGCATTAGAGGATTGTTTTCATCAAAAGATGCATGCAAATAAAAGGTTGGATCACTCATCAAATTCTCTTTGATACCATTTTTATTTTTCATAATAGCTTCAAACTTGATGCGGGTAACAACTCTAAGCATTTCAATGGGATCGGTATGATTTTCAAGTTCTTGCTCCATCATCTCTATATAAAATTCGATTTGCCCCATTATGTACTGATTATAGAGTGCCTCTTTGGAACCGAACATACTGTATATAGCTCCTATGGAAACTCCAGCATTTTTCGCGAGATCGACAATCTTCATATTCTCGTATCCGTCACGGATAAAGAGATTTGTCGCTTCCTCTATTATCAAATCGCGTTTAATCTCTTGCATTTTTCTTTTAAATGTCATAACTACTCTTTGATTGATATTTCTTGCATTATGCTAGATTTTAACTTAAAAAGAGAAAAAGGCTCTTTTAATGAATTAAGTTCTTTTTTATATTGATAAAGGCTATAATTTTAAATTCCGCAAAAAGAGGAGAATACAATGGACCGTCTTAGTATTATTTACACGAATGGAAATGAAGAAAAATACCAAATTACAATGGGCGCTCATATTGAAAGCGGATTACATATGCAGCATTTCAAACAATTGATTGAAAACAATATGCTAAAACTCATTATCGATCAAGAACAAATTCACCTAATACCTCTCGCTCAGATTAGAAAAATTATTATTCATCCATCTGAGTCATTATTATCATCTGAAAAGGGATTTGCAGGTTTTTTACACGTAAAGTTAGATAAAGACACTTTTAATGCTTATGAAACAAACTATTAAGAAGTTCACAAAGCATCCTCTTTTTAAATTCTTTGGCAGAATAACATCAATTTTATTCATTCTCTTGATTATAGGATTTTTAACAATATACAATTATATTGAAAAACAAAACGGTGAATATATCACTCAATTAATTGCACAAACCCAAACAACTTTCGAAAACGAACTAATTCAATATACCTCCCTGTACCCCCAAAAAAATATACAGTTTTTTTTCGATCAATACCATCAACAACTTAGTGAGAATAATATTATCAAGCTCGAAATTATTGATTTATCCAATAAGAGAATTTTTCAATATGATAGAACTCCCCTTCCTCCTCACATTACATCTGTTTTTAAAACTATTTCATTATCATCATCAGAAACATCAAAATACATAATGCTTCCGATTAATGATGAAACTTTTGCACTTGTATACACTAAAAAAATCCAATCTTATGACAACAAAGTTTATAGTCTTAAAATGATAATCGCTCTCCCCTCAAATACCATTAACATCATGCAAGATACAATGAAAAAAATCTTCATTTCCGTGTCAATAATTTTAGCTCTGGTTGTTATTAGTATATTTCCTATTGTTTATTATCAATATAGTGCATTAGAGGAAGATAAGTATAAACTTCTTAGAAGCAACTTTCAAACTCTAGCAGCCCTCGGAAATGCCATCGCTCTTAGGGATAGTGATACTGCTGAACATAATTATCGTGTCACCTATTTTGCCATTCGTTTGGCTGAAGTTTTAAGAATGCCGGTTAATAATTTTCCTGCACTCATCAAAGGAGCTTTTTTACATGATGTTGGAAAAATAGGAATTTCAGACTCTATACTTCTTAAACCTGGAAAACTAAGTACAGATGAATATTTATCTATTCAAAAACATGTTGAGTACGGATTGGAGATGATTAGATCAGTCGAATGGTTACAAGATGATACTGCTTCAGTTATAGCCTATCATCATGAACGTATTGATGGCTCAGGTTATCCGAAAGGGATCAAAGGAGAAGATATTCCCTACTGTGCACGTATTTTTGCCATTGCCGATGTATTCGACGCACTCATTTCTAAGCGTCCTTATAAAAATCCACTTAGTGTAGATGAAAGCTTGCTTTTCATTCAAGACAATGCCAATATCTTATTTGATTCGGCTATGGTTGATGCCTTCACATCTATCGTAAGCTCATTATATACTGAATGCTATAATCTTGAAACTGATGCCCTAGAAAAACTCTTCATTGACGCTGTCAAACCTTATTTTGATAATCTCGATCTTATTTCTCATAGAAAAGACAAGATATGAAGTTCTACCATTCTTTTATATGTCTTGCAATACTCTATAGTAGTACATTGATCGGTATGGACAATTATGAAGAAGGTTTGAAACTGTATAACGAAGGTCGCTATACAGAAGCCAAATCAAGGTTAGAAAAATCTGCTGAAACTGGAAATCACATCGCTCAATATACTCTAGGTTCGATGTATGAAAATGGTATAGGTACGGATCAAAACATTACCAAAGCGATGCAATTTTATAAACAAGCAGCGTTCGAATACCATCCATTACAAGTAGATTCTAACCATTCATTAAAACAAAACCAACTCTATCAGATCGATCCGGAAAGCGACAAAGTAATGGCTAACTTTGTATCACAATATCTCGATATACCAAAAGATATTGATGAACGTGAAACCATGCTGTCTAAGATTTTTAGTAATTTTGGGATGTTACCGTATGAAAAAACTTTTTTAATTCCTATTGCATACACAAGTGAAAACTTTGAAAAGCGTGATCCAACTATTTATCCTGGATACAATGAATTTAGCAACAATATTGAAACAGAATTTCAAATCAGTTTGAAAAAAAATCTAACTTATGATCTTTTAGGGTTAAATGAAATATTAGGATTTGGATATACTCAAGAAGTTTGGTGGCAGTTTTATTCTGAATCCGCCCCGTTTCGTGAAACTAACTATCGTCCTGAAGTATGGTTATTCATTCCGGTTGAAGACTATTCTTTCTCACAATTTGGTTTAAAAGCAATGAAAATAGCATTTTGGCATGAATCCAATGGCATCGGGAAACCTTTATCCAGGGAATGGAATCAACTTTACCTTGATTCCATTTTTTATCACGGTAATTTAATAACAACGCTTAGACTATGGTATCCAGATGAAGGGGAAGACAATAAAGATATCACATCTTATCTAGGATATGGACACCTAAAATTGAGCTATATCTGGGGAAAACAGCAATTTGTGTGTAAATCGGAGTATTCGGACACCGGTATCGGTCGACATCCGGACAGTGGTTTAGTCGAAGGTATTGTATTAACATTGTAGCATAGGTGTCCGAATGTTTGATTTTTACTCCCCTTTTTTAGCAA
>Ga0208863_1000394_pt1 | contig 46771 bp, 52 predicted proteins | sample RifOxyD3_FD_184040 | JGI IMG/M metagenome (GOLD analysis project Ga0208863, IMG submission 184040) | Soil microbial communities from Rifle, Colorado - Rifle Oxygen_injection D3 (SPAdes) | ecosystem: Environmental > Terrestrial > Deep subsurface > Rock core/Sediment | place: Rifle, Colorado... | reverse complement strand
GTCTGGTCATGGTTACCCTCTTTTGTTTTGGTTATTATAAAACCACAGAAAGTTGCAAGGGTAACCATGACCTATTATTCGAAAAGTTTCATCCTTCGTTGTTCCCGCTCGCGGGGATGGGGGTTAGTCCATTTATCGGGGTCAAGAGTGCCGCCCCGGCAATCCCGGGTTTGACGCACCGGTTGGTTGCGGGTATTATGTCACCCTGTGCACTTGCTCATTGACCGGCTGAACGGAGACGAAGATTATGGGTGACCAACTTTTTTTTGAGCGCTTTGTCTGGTTTGATAACGAGGTCAGAAAGCAGCGCTATCCGAACGCCGCAAAGTTGGCCGAACAGTTTGAAATCAACGCCAAGACCGCCCAGCGGAGCATTGAATATTTCCGCGAGCGCCTCATCGCCCCCCTGGAGTACGATTTTTTCAAAAAAGGGTACTACTACACCGATCCTGACTTTAAACTTCCGATCAGTCGGATCTCCGAGGAAGAGCTCCTCGCCCTGCTGATCTCCCGCAAGCTGATCACCGAAGCCTCAGCCGGTTCTCTGGGCGACGAACTGGGCAAGGTCTCGAGAAGACTCGGTTCCCTGCTGGCTGCCAATCTTCCCGGACGGGCCCATCCTGAAGAGGCCTTCTCATTCCGCTGGAAAAACCTCAACCCCATCGATCCGCAGATCTTCAAGACCGTTACCGCCGCCCTCCTGCATGGCAGGCTGCTCAGCTTTTCCTACTGCTCTCCGGCATCCGGCAGCAATGGCCTGCGGACAGTAGAGCCGCACCATATGGTCAATTATATGGGGAATTGGCATCTGATCGCCTACTGTCATCTCCGGAGGGATTGGCGCGACTTCCTGCTGAGTCGAATGACCGGGAGTCAGCTGGTTGCAGCTTTCTTTCAGATTCGACCAAAGGATGAGTGGCAACCTTTTTTGCAGGACACCTTCGGGATTTATCAGAGTCGAGAGAGATTCAATGTGGTGTTGCGTTTTACCCCCGAGCGATCGCGTTGGGTAAAAGAGGAGATGTGGCACGAGGGCCAGCAGGAACAGCTTGCAGCTGACGGGTCACTTATCCGCACCATCCCGGCCTCGCATGAGGCTGAAATCATGATGGAGATACTGAGGCATGGTTCGCAGGTTGAGGTCCTGGAGCCTGAGTGGTTAAGGGAAAAGTTGGCAATGGAACTGCGAGCCGCAGTGCGACTTTATTAATAGGCTGGATGTGTTCTCCATGAGATTTTCTTTGGACTATGATGAATTATTATTTGGTGCGGAGGTCGGAATCGAACCGTTAGTTACGCCAAGGGCGCCGAGGACACCCAGCGACGCGCCATGCAGGGCTTGGCCCAAAATCTGACGGCGGAACCGGCAAAGATCTTGCCGTTGGTGAAAACCGGGGTTGCCTATTGATCCTCAATCTTGCAAATATTCTATAAATGGTATATTATGAAGCAATGGCAAGTGAACTTGACGAGAGCGGCCCGGAAGCAACGCGAGCTGCTGCCAAAAGGCATTAAGGAGCAGTTGGTTTTTCTGATTCGCAACATGGAAGAATATGGCCCGGTTCGCGGTGACTGGCCAAACTACGGGAAGTTGAAGCCAAAGCAGCATCATTGCCACCTGAAGAAGGGGCGACCCACCTATGTGGCTGTCTGGGAAGAGCGAGACCGGGAAATAAGACTTATAGAGGTGACTTATGTTGGAACGCACGAGAAAGCGCCATACTGATACCATCGAACTTTGTTTTCGTGGCCCTGCGGCCAAGAAGGAAGAGGCTGCGCAGGTCCTAAAAAATCTTGGGTTTGTGGATACATCGGAAACTATCCCCTGGCGGGAAGCCTTTCCGGAATATACTGATGAAGAAATTCCGGCAGTCTGTCTGCAGGCTGCCCGACGCCGGGAAGGTTTGACCCAAAAGGAGCTTGCCGACCTTTCCGGCATTCCCCAGGCGCATATCTCCCAGATGGAGAGAGGCAAAATGGCCATTGGTGTTACACGGGCAAAACGATTAGCCAAAGCCCTGAACACCGGGTACAAGGTTTTTTTGTAAAGGAGTAGGGATAACCTATCGAACAAAAAATGGCCGAATGCGATAGGGTGTGCGATAGACTGGTCATGATTTATTCTCTATTTATTTGAAATAGTTAATCATTCTATCAAAACGATAAGCGGAAAAAGGTTATTAGCCAGAGAGCGCGATAAGGTAAATCAAAAAAAGGGACGGGAATCAATGATCAACGAAGACTAGCTTTAGCAGATCTGCCTGGAGTGGTTCCGCGAGGGCGGCTATGAATACGCCAGTGCGGCCCGGCACACAATCATGACTGGATTGCGGCAGGACATCGTTGCCGCAAGCAAAACGCTCTCAGGAGCGACCATGAGCATAAGCGAGAAACCACGGCTGATCGTCGTGGCCGGCCCTAACGGTTCGGACAAGACATCGATCACGGAATAATTATGGTGCCCGCCTGGATGGGTGGCTGTGTGTATGTCAATCCGAATCTTATCGCCCGAGATGAATTTGGCGACTGGAATGCCTATAGCCTGCTGAGTTCGGTATGGGACAACAGTTGACTCGGCACAGGAGTAAACTGTGGGATGCCGCCCACAACGTCACCGCCGAACAGATAACCACCTGGCAATCTGGCAAACATAAAGACATCATTCCGAGAGAATTCTTCCCGTGTGTTTAGTTCGCTGGTTGCCTCCAGAACAATTTCTCCAAGCTTTCGTTCGTTGGCCGGGAACAGTTGCGGGGTGGAAATCTCAACCGCCCAAACGAAGTGGGGCATTCCCAATGCGAGTAAATCGCAAAGTTCCTTTTTTTCTTTGTTCCCTTCCCAGTCCCGTACCGCTTGCAGGTGGCTCATGTATTCTTCTCGCGTCATAGCTAAGGCACGAAATACAACCTGTTGTTTATTGGTCCACTGAATAAGACGGGCGATCCATTTGTTCGTCGATCCGGCAAGGCACGGGAGCAAGGAATACAAAATATCAAGGGCCAGAGCCTCTGCTGAAACACCACTGTATCGAACTCCAGGGCGGAAAATCTCCAGGATATAATCCACCTTGTCTCGTTCTATATACAGACGCGGAACACAGAAATTGGGGCCAAAGTTGTCATCGTGACCAAGGAAACTACTGGTCCAACTCTCGCTGGGAACATATCCCACATTCTCGCCAATCCGGAAATAGGAGATGTCGGCATTCGGCGCCCAGGTGTCTTTATTGAAGGTATGACCGTAGATTGGGATTATGTGTTTTTCCACCTTCAGTAAATCTCGCCCTGTCAGACGAAATCCTACTAAAGATCCACCTCCAGATTCCAGGCCTGCATAGGCAAACTTTTGATAAGGCAGGTCTTTTCTGAATTCTTCATTCTCACTATAGTCCACGTCGCTGAAGTGAAGACCGACCCCATGGAGGATTTGCCGTATCTGCTGGACGCTCAATCCAAGCCCAGGGTCAAAACCAGGTCTGACCATTGCCGCAATTGTGTTGATCCGGCGATACGAGATGTCGCCTTCCGGCAGGAGGCGGGAGAGGGGCTCCGTACCGCTACTTGAGCGCAGGCCTTGTTGAGGCCGTTTTGTTGGCAATAGATCAATCCAGGGATTACAAAGGACTGCTCTGCCACGCTGAGGTGATATGCCTGCGGATGGGGAACACAGTTATGAGCATGATCGTATTTGGGGAATACCGCTTCAAACACATGCCACCGACAGAAGGCGGCCTGAGGAGGAATAGTTCTATCCCTTCCCCAGCCGCCTTTCGATGATCATCGAGGTAGAGCATCAGCCAAAGACAAGTTTGCTGTTGGCGGCCTTTTTGTGGGCTTCCTCAACCTTGCGGATAAAGGTTTCCACCTCCTTGGCATAGCGCATTTCAACCTGGACCGTCTCCTGGCTGGTGCCGAACTGGGCGGCCATTTTCCGGGCAAGATCAGCGTTGCCAAATGTTGATTGCTTTTCCATGACAGCAACCTCCTTTTGTCAAAAAAATAATCTTCCTTTTCTTACTCCGCCAGTTGAAGCGCTGTCAAGTGTTGTGAACCCAATCTCATATTATCCTTCTTCCGGAGCCGCCACTATCCAGATGCGCTTCAACGGCAACTCAGCTTTCATGTCGTCATCGAAATGGTCATAGTGGACGAAAAGCTGCTCCAGCAGATCCTGGCCTGGGACTGGCCATTTGGTTCTGCATCTTTCATTGATATGCTAGAATTTCATTTGAATCAGGCATTGAAACCAGGGAAACGGGTCGTCCTAGAAAAAAACCGGGAAGCGTCCCGAGTTTCCCCTAGTTTCCCTTCAATGGGTGAACTTCGTGCTTACATGGATACTGCTATGCCAGAAGAAACTCAAAAAGTCCTTGGCGTTGCAAAAAGGCCAGTCATTACAACCAGCACGGGTGATCCTGATATATGGAATTTGACGTTACAGGTAACACAATAATTAAACGGTGAATATCCAGATCCAAACGGTTCATTTGACATCAAAGTGTTAATAAGGCCAGGAATCATAATCAGGCGGCAAGCGCTGGTAATGGCTGAAATTCCAAAGTTGACATCGGTTCGTAATTGGCGACCCACCGGCCTTTGATTTCGATTAGCACACGTTGTTTGGTCGGGGCAGGTGCCTGGTTTACCTTCACCACGGTTGCGCGGATGTCGTTGGGGGATTCGCAGATGGCATGAAAAAGATCTTTCACGAGATACCGGGGCGTCCACCCGATCATATGATAGTCATCTGGTGTCTCTAGCTGTACAGCCAAAACGGTCACGGGATTGTTCAATTCGACGGCAACGCGTAACTGTACCCCGGCCTCAAGCTGTAAGAGTTTTTGTTGCGCCGCTTGATTGACGTGGCGCCAGCCGTGCAAGAAAAATCGGGAGGAAAAATCACCGTTTTTGTGACGGATTATTTTCGGAAAGACTTCCAAGTTGTCGGTTTGGCGCTCTCCGCCTGTAAGCGCAAGGATTTCCAGAGGAGTTGCATGATTTGGATCAAGTCCGAGCTGCTCGATATACTCCTTAAAATCATAGCGGTTTTCACTCAGGATTCGGTTACGGAATAAAGGGAACAGTTCTGACGACCTGTAGATTTTGTGAAAATCAGGGAAAGCGATAAGCGGCTGTAGTCCTGCTCGTTTTTCGGCCTCTTCTACGCCACGGGTATATCTGAATTCAAATCGTGATTTGGCAATATCCGCGTCTAAACGTCCGATGGGATACCATGCGCGGGTGTGAGCCTTATCCTGCCAGGCCAGAAAAAAAGTTTTCACTGTTAAACCTCGTTTAATCGTTTCAAGGTAGTTGTCAGTATGCGACAACAGAACTCTTTTGCTACAGTATTCATCCATTCTATGGGAACACGGTCCACTATGCCAATAATTTCTTCTTCCCGCACATTTTTGAGTCGTTTTAAGCACGGAGAAAAATAGTTTGGCCAGTATCTGGCGGCATTTATTGCCAACAGTAAGGGGTTCTCGCCCTTCTTGGCGGGCTTTTCCAGAAAAATTCCACCATGTCCGCGTAAAACATAGCGTTCGATGTCATTCTGGTCAAGGATTGCTTGCCGGCGTTCATCCAGTAATTCTCTCCCTAATGACGAGGCATGATCAAACGATGGCGCAATCTCATGCATGGTTTTGCCCTGTTGGGTATGATACCGTAACACCCCCCAGTTGTCATGGTGCCGATCAGTGTTGCAGATAAGGGCATCCAGAATGATATAGCTTGCCAAGATACGGAGATATTGCGTTCTCTGCCGACTTGGGAAAATTTCTTCCAGTGCCTTGACAATATTTTCTATACTGTGGTCGTTTTGTCCCCATTGTTTTGACTTCTCGTACTTCACCAAGCTTCCGGCTAGCACCTCGCTGCCGTGGACGAGTTCAAATCCTTTCTCAGTGAAAACGAATGATTGGGAAGCACAGCCACGCTTGCCCATAAAGGTTGCCAGTTCAACCTGGGCGGCGGGAATGTTCAGGAGTTTGGCCAGTTCCGAGGCTATTTTTTCGGACCAGTCCTCGCCGGTATTGTCACGAGTGAATTTAAACAGCCAGGGTTGGTCGTCTCCCCCCTCCATGCGAAACCAAAATTTTTGTTTGCTGCCGAGTTGCTCGATGACCCTGGGGCTGTCGGAACGGAGCTTTAGAATGCGGTAATGTTCTGACATAGTTTCCAATCTCGACCTACCGGAATGAAAAACCCTGTTGACTTTGCGTTACGTCAAAAGGGATAAGTGGAAGCCCTCGTCCAAGCGTAAAGCGGTATAGTTTCATCGTCAAAAAATATACCGCCAAAATAATCTACTCGATAGCCCTCTAATATCAAGGGGAATGATTGCCATTGGATGTGTCGGCATTGTTATATCAAACACTGAACAGAGGAACGGAAAAGGGCCAGAGGTGAGACGGGATATAATTCGTAACCGCGTTTAATTCGTTGCAGATATTTTTAAATGGGCGCTTTCCATTCAAGGTAGGCGGTTATCGTTCTAAAAAAAAGGCCCTTACAGGCAAAAAATGGGGAGAGAACGGGGAGAGGATCGCAAGCAACAAAAAAGGGCTTCCAGGCAAAAACCTGAAAACCCCTTGATATTACTGGTGCCGGAGGTCGGAATCGAACCGACATGGGCTTGCACCCGCGGGATTTTGAGTCCCATTTTCTAGGTTTCCCATGCTTTCCTTGTCATTCCTGTATACTCGAATAACTCATTGACAAAACGTTATTTATCGTTGTATTCTGTTTCCTGAAAGTGCCCATAATTTCCTGTATTGTCATCAAATGTAGGTTGGACAGGAGTTGGACAGAATCAGGAGGCGGCAATAATGGCGGCATGGATTAAATCAAAAAAGACAGGCGTCCGTTACCGGGAGCATACATCCAGAAAACACGGCATTATGCCTGATCGTTATTACACCATTTTTTTTAAGGTGGACAGGCGGTTGGTTGAAGAGGCAGTCGGTTGGGCAAGCGAAGGGATGACCGAGACAAAGGCCGCTGATATCCGCGCCGACCTGGTAAAAGCTCAGCGTACCGGGACCGGCCCGCGCACCCTGCGCGAAACCAGAGCGGCAAACGATCTAAAACAAACACGCCAAAAGAGTGACAACCTCACCCTGGCCGATTTTTGGCAGCAAGATTACATCCATCAGTTGAAAGCCAGGCTGGCAAAAAAATCATCCTGGGAAAAAGAGGTTGCCCATTTTGAAAAGCGGATCATGCCGGTCATGGGTCACAAGCTGTTGCGTGAGCTTAACACGGAAGATGTAGACCGCATGCTTGATCGGATGAGAGCCGAGGGCATGGCGCCACGGACTCAACAATATGCGGTCGGCACTCTTTTTCGTATCTGGAAACTTGCAGCAAAAAGAAAGGTAGTCAAGGCCGGAGATAATCCGGCTGTAGGCGTTGAAATAGGAAAGGTAAATAATACCCGCCTGCGTGTACTCTCCCCGCAAGAACTAAAAGACGTTCTGGACACTTTGATGGTCATTGACCCGGCGTCCCATGACATCACCATGTTTTGCGCCTTCACCGGTTGCCGGTTTTCGGAGGCGGCAAAATTGACCTGGGAACATGTGGACATGATCCGAGGCACAGCCCTATTCCCTGAGACAAAAAACCGCGATTCCCGCGAGGTTTATCTTGTGCCGGAATTGCTAAGTATGATGGAACGCCGAGGAATCGGCAATGCCGGGGATCATGTTTTTCGCCGGCAAAGCGGCGAGCCATACCGAGAAGCGCCACGATCATTCAAGTCGGCAGTGGATCACCTGGGGCTGAACGTTAACCGGGGGTTGCGTGATCAGGCGACGTTTCATAGCCTGCGGCATACCGCTGCAACCATTGCGGCCCGACGAGGTGTGCCGGTCAAGGATATGCAGATCCTTTTTGGCTGGAAGACTCCCTCAATGGTCTTCCGGTATGCCAAGGGCGATGAGGACACCCAGCGACGCGCCATGCAGGGCTTGGCCCAGAGTTTGACGGCGGAACCGGCAAAGATTTTGCCGTTGGTGAAAACCGGGTGAGAATGGCTTAATACAGGTTGTCGCGATTCTGCGGGGATCGTGCTTACCATCTTGACATTATACCCGTATAAGGTATCATTAATTATGGCTTGGGAAGTGGTTCTTTCCAAAAAGGCGGAGCGATCCCTTGCTTTTCTCCCGAAACAGGTCGTAAAAAACCTGACTTTCTTGATGCAAGAGATGGAACTTCGAGGGCCGGTCCGTGGCGATTGGCATAATTACAGCAAATTGAGTCCTGGCCGACACCATTGCCATCTGAAAAAGGGACATCCTACCTATGTGGCTGTGTGGGAAGAGCGGGACCGGAAAATTAGACTTATAGAGGTGACTTATGTTGGAACACACGAGAAAGCGCCGTACTGATACTATCGAGCTTTGTTTCCGTGGCCCTGCGGCCCGGCAGGAAGAGGCTGCGGAGTATCTAAAAAATCTGGGTTTTGTGGATACATCGGAAACCGTCCCCTGGCGGGAGGCGGTACCGTTTGAAGCCGGGCAACTCCCTGGTGTCTGTCTGTCCGGGGCGCGGAATCGGGCAGGGTTTTCTCAACACAAGTTGGCCGAATTAACCGGCATTCCCCAGAGGCATCTTTCCGAGATGGAGAACGGCAAGCGGGCCATCGGCAAGGAACGGGCCAAAATTTTGGCCGAGGTCCTGAATACGGATTACCGGGTTTTTCTGTAAAGGAGCAATGTATGCTCAAATCTATTAAGACCTACAACAAAACCCGCTTCGTGTGAGAATGGATGATGAGTACCGAAGATCAGCAGACCGACATGAAATCACTACGAATTGTCACTGGAAAATCTGCAGACTGGGATGAACTGGCAAAGGATTGTGTATGTTTTGCCAACGCCAGGGGCGGTAGGATTATCATTGGCATCGAAGATGGAGAAGTTCAACCACCTCCTGGGCAGACCATCCCTTCAGGGCTTGCAGAAAAGATTGTCAAGCGCACCTTAGAGGCACTCTCAGAGGATGGAATTATCAGTTTCACTGGAGAAAAACGCTGGAGAAGATATTCTGTTATAGAGGGATAACCTATCGAACAAAAAATGGCCGAATGCGATAGGGTGTGCGATAGACTGGTCATGACTTATTCTATATTTATTTGAAATAGTTAATCATTCTATCAAAACGATAAGCGGAAAAAGGTTATTAGCCAGAGAGCGCAGCAAGGTAAATCGAAAAAAGGAGCGGGCCAAGATTCTGGCTGAGGCCATTGAGACGGATTACCGGGTTTTTCTATAACGGAGGCCGGTCAATTTTGCCGAGGGTCGGGTTACCATCAGAAAACCAAGGGAAAAGCAGATGATCGAAGAAGACATGCTGCAAAAGTTGAAGATGCTCGAAATGGAACGTGCGTTTTTGAAGAATAGTTTAAAATTGTTGCGTGCCAGCAAGAAAATCGAACTGGACCTGTCAGCGTTCCAGCCGGTTGATCCGACCAGTCAGCCTGTTGGCAATTTTCGTTGGTTGACCCCAAAGGAAGAAACGGCTATCAGCCTCGTTGTCGAAAAATATCTGGGGCAAGAGCAAGTTCAAGCCGTTGTATCGGCATGTGACTCGTATAGAGATAGATATAGGGCGGAAGTAATGGAAATGCGCCGTGAAAATTTGGCGCGATTCAAGCAGGGCCAGATGAATGGTCGGGGGCGCCCAAAGGGGTCTAAAGACCATGCGGCAAAGCGTACAGTGAGGAAGCTTGCGGCGGTCTGGGAAAAAGCTAAAGGTAAAGGCAAGTTGCCGCGACAACAAGAAAGCGCGTTCGGCGACTTCGTGGAGAAGATTGCTGGCGCACTCCAAGTCAAGGATGCAAAGGGGAATCTCGCAACCTGGCGCGGACAGGTCAATGACGTTTTGCGCCATCAACAGCCGGACACCGCCTTCCTATTTCCAGAACTATTAGATACTCCCCAGGCGATTGCGAGTTATCAGTGTATTCAGCAGGCTTGCCAGGAAGCATTTATTCAAGTGGTATATAAGATGTGCGAAAAATTCGAGTTTGAAGCCAGGATAAAAGAGCTACCTAGATCGGAGGAATTCGACGTTTCTGTTCAATGCAAAACGTTGTTAAAACAAGAAGATATCACCAAATAAAAATTGAAAGCAGCCTGTTCCTGTTCAAGACAGGGCAGTGCCGCAAAAATGCTGTAATAATAGCATATTAACAAGGTCGCCATCCGGCGGCCTTTTTTATTTTCAACTGATTTTTTATTGGATTTACTTAATGAAAACAATGTCTTATCCTTAGCAATGTATCCAAGATGATCATATAGGAAAAAGTTTAACGAGACGAGGTGTAAAAAATGGAAGAAAAAGATTTGTTAAAGGAAATGGCGGCCAAATGGCCTTCATCGATTGTTGCCAGACGAAAGGTCGGTGAATTTACAGGCGGCGTTATCAGCGAAAAGAGCATGGCGAATTTAGATTGCCTTGGCCAAGGGCCTTCTAACCGAATCAAGATCGGCAAAATTGTTGCCTATCCGGTTAAGGACTTTATCGCCTGGCTTGTTGAACGGTTTCAGCGTGTTTGAGGCACTCGCCATGACTGAACACATAAACACCGTAATGTTATTCAAGCAGGCCATGCGTAACACGGGTATTAAACCACCCGATGAGATTTTGGCAGACGGGTGCCTTCATCGTTTTACGGTATATGGAGACAAACCCCAAAGCAAAAATGGTTGGTATGTCTTTCATGATGGTGATTTAGCGACAGGTGCTTTTGGCTGCTGGAAGCGGCAAGTTAATGAAGCATGGAGCAGTGAGCCCTATCAGTCAATGACTCCGGAAGAGCAAACCGCTTACAAAATCAAAATGGCAAACATAACCAGGCAGCGGACCGCAGATCAAAAACGAATACAAGCAGAATGCCGGGCCTGGTGTGCCAATGTCTGGCCAAAAGCCCAAAATGCTACCAGCGATAACCCGTATCTCCGTCGAAAAGGTGTCAAGGCATACGGTGTTAAAGTTTTTGAAGATACTTTGTTGGTACCGGTACAGGATCTGGAGGGAGCAATCCACGGTATGCAGTTTATAGCACCGGACGGCTCAAAAAGATTCAAGACTGGCACCAACAAGGTTGGGCATTTTTTCAAAATCGGCATGAGCAAGGAAAACATAGTCATTATTTGCGAAGGCTATAGCACCGGAGCAACAATCCACGAGGCCACCGGCCACGCTGTTGTCGTCGCATTTGATGCCGGGAATTTATTACCAGTGGCACAAAGGATCCGGTCAAGGTTTTGTGATATGAAGATCATCTTGGCGGCGGATGATGATAAGGACACCGAAGGCAACCCCGGCATTTCCAAAGCAATTAAGGCGGCAAGGGCCGTGGGCGGTCTTTTGGTATATCCATTATTTGAGGGTGGATCATGAACCAAACTGATTTTAACGATATGGCAAGGGTGTCTGGCATTGCTGCTGTCAAGAAAGTTATTGAGGCAGTGGCCATCGTTGACAGCGAAAGTGCGGACCAGGAAGGCCCAAAACCGAAGCCATTATTCGACCTCTCCAGGTTGACGCTTGGGAGTGATATCGCCTCTGGTGATTATCAAATCAACTACCTTGTGGATAAGCTAATCCCCGAGCAGGCGGTTATCCTGTTTTACGCCAAAGGCGGTTCCGGCAAAAGCACCCTGGCAACCCAGATTGCCGGTGCGGTCATCGCCGGCCAGCCATTTATGGGACTCGCCACAATCAAGAGGCCTGTTGTTATCATTGATTATGAGAACTCTTATCGCATCCTAAAAAAAAGAATCCAAGTCGTGGCCGGATCAGAACAAGTTTATTTCTGGCCGGGTGCAAAGAATCCGCCCCAGCTCAATCAAAAAGAATGGGCAGACATGAAAGCCCTGGTTCAAACCCTTGGTCATCCTTTGATTATTATCGACACTCTGTACAGTTCAACCAGCGGTCTCGACATCCTGTCTAATAAAGACTATGCCCCTGTGATGAGCAAAATAATTGAATTGCGTAATTTGGGCGCCACCATTGTCTTGCTGCACCATACGCCTAAAGGTGATGCAACCCAATACATAGGCGCCAGCACCATTTACAACCAGAGCGACCATATTCTTGCCATGTATCCGGTAAAATCTCCAGGGGCTGAAGCGGAGGTCACTGATGAGGATGAGGCCAAAACTTACCGTCTAGGCACAAAAGACAAGACCAGATTCGAACCTTTCAGCATGTTCATCGAATTTGACGTTGAAGCGGGAGCTTTTGCCCTGGCCCGTGATCCGGAAAGAGACACCATAGACAGGATCGCTCTAATCATCGACAGACTAACACCGAATGCCACACAAACGGCCATCGTCAGCGCGGCCAAGGAGCAATACCTGCCGGAAAAGAAAACCAGACGACTTTTGAATAATCATGAGGGTCGAGAGTGGACCATGTCCCAAGGGATCAAAAACGCCAAAATTTATTGTCTGAATCCTGCTTGGCAGTTTGGCAGCCCTATATATGAGGGAAAAACTGCCAAACAGGAAGCCAGCCCGGCAGAGCGTTTTGCCAAACAAGGTCAAACAGCATTGTTCAACGAGCCAGAAACCCATACAGGATCAGGCCTTGGCAGTTTGGCAAGTAGTGTCTCCCCAGGATGCCAACCGGGCATTTGTGACCTAACTGGGATGGACTTTGAGGTGGTCGAGTGAAATATCGCACATCGGAAGCAATCACCCTAAAAATCAGGAATGAACTAATAAACATCCCTGCTGGCGAACTCCTTAACTTGACGGAAAATCAGGCGGCACAGTTATCTGGAAAGATCATTCCCTTGGACAAAGCGCCGGACTTGCCGGCATGGTGCCGGGTTGACTGTGCTAACCTTGACGATATCCCTGGTATCGGGCCTGGTTGTGTTCGGACTTTAGGTGATGGTCCTTGGCGTGAAGAATGGCGGCATTTAGACACTATGGCTGCCTGCCCCACACGGCCACAGCAATGACTTTTATCGAAGTGATGTTAAATCACTTCATTGCATTTGCAAGAGGTTTGCAATGACCTGGACAAAAGGAAATAGCGGAAACCCGACTGGGAAAAAACCAGGGACCGGGCATGTTCAAAAAATTCGAGAAGGTCTTGAAAAGGCCTTGCCCGAAGTGATGAAGACCCTGGTCAAGCAGGCTAAGGAAGGCGACACGGCAGCTATAAAGCTGATCTTGGAACGAACGGTTCCGGCCTTGCGGCCTACGGATACTCCAACGCCAATCCCCTTGGGTGATACGCCATTTACAGCCTGCAAGTCGATCATGGCGGCGGTTGAAAATGGCGGTCTGACTCCAGGCCAGGCTTCAACCCTGCTGCAGGGGATTGGAATAACTGCCCGAGTTGAGGAAGTTAATAATCTTAAAGAACGGCTTGCTGCCTTGGAAACTGCGATACGCCGGACATAATCATTGAGGTTAGAGCATGACGGACATTTCAAAAAGGTTGTATCAAAAATTATCGCCAAAACAACGAGCTGTTGCATGTTTTGCCGCGCTCAACAGAGGCGACTCTCCCGAGACAGGCAGGTTGTTAGGTAGCGTGCCAACGAGCGGAGGTCATAGTAAGGCGATATTTGCAATAAGACAGGCCCAGAATACATACAATTATTTTATCTCAAAAGTGAGAATTGACTTGCTGCACGTGGTTAGCCGGTCAATTGCCGCAAGGTCTTTTTGTCTAGGATTCGCTGTTGCTGGCGGGACAATCGATCATAAGGAATACCTTAAAAATTGTGCTATTGCAGAACAGCTTACACCGTTAATTGATGGTATTGAAGCTCAACTGAACGCCATCAGACTGGCCGGGTTTGAATGGTGCGAAACAAACAGCATCCCCACGGATATTTTTTCCGGAATGTTGTGTCACTTTCCACCACAAAAATCAGATGAGCATCCGGTGTGTAACGAGACCCTGGAGATAATGCGGTCGTTGTTTAAGGAAATCACATTGACATGGTAACGAGCCAAAACTTGTCGTTATCGCAATCTATAGGAGCTGACCTCATGGATATCTCAAAAAAAATATACGCGGCCATGACACCGGCCGTCAGAGCAAAGGCTTATTGGTCCGCATTAGGACGACTAGACGAAGCCGAGATGGTTCGGTTAGTTGATACAGCGCCCAGTGGCTCAGAGCACAAGAATGCAATCTTAAGGATTGATCATGCCGGTATGGCCTACCCAATAATTGAGCTTGGCAATTTATATGATCTAACCATCCTGCGTGGGCGATTAGGGTGGGCAGCAGCTTTTTGTAAAGGCTGGGAGGCAGCGGGAGGGTCACTGGACGCACAGGAGTTGCTTAAAGACATAAGGCTAATCGAGCAATTATTACCGGAAATCGAGAAAAAGAAACTTACGCTGAATGCTGCATATCAAGCGGCTTATGAATGGTGCGAGAGTGAAGGCGTCGATCCTGAGGACTTGGCCAGACCTTTCGGTGTCAAGGCTCCAGTAAAAGATCCCGGCCCGGTGGATGAGGAAGCATTGGAGTTATTCAGAAAGGTCTTTGACGCTATGAGGCTTGGCTTATAGATAACTTGGAGCGACTGAACATGAGGCTGTCATCACGCCAGCATTTGAGTCCGATTTAATCGGCTTAGCTTAGCGCTCAGAAATTTTTCACGTTTACATCACCAAGTACATTGTTCAAAACAGCCAAGGCAGAAAGGATGCTTGAAATTTCATTCTCCTTCAAAACGCGCATTTGATCATTTGAAAATAATTTGGCAATTTCTACATTAAGAGCATTTGAAATGCTCAACAGAGTATCAAGACTTGGATTTACTGCCCCACGCTCTATCTCTCCTATGAATTTATAGCTCAAGGCAGCATGTTCACCTAATTCCTCTTGGCTCCAGCCCCTTTTTTTCCTGAGAAACCGTATTCGATCTCCGACAATCCGCCTAAGCTCTATTGGTGTTATTTCTCTTTCCATGCAGGAATTATATGTGCTTTTGTAGTGGCTAAAAACCCTGCATTAGTGCTATTATGTCGTCTTTTAAAACCAACAGGTAGTATTTGGTAAAAAGATACATGGCCCGTATTGAAGATGAAATAGACAAGATTGCCGACCCAGTTCTCCGCACCACACTGTTTGATGAGGTCAAGAAACTGAAGGAGGAAAAACGCTTCGGGCTTGTCTTTGAGGAACATCTGCCGGAGCTGGTGCCGGTCTATAGTGCCCAGGTAAAAGCCCGGAGCACTGTTGCCCGACGTGGGCGGACATTCAGCGAGACCTTTCGTGTAGTGCGGGTGCATGATGGCATGGCCGAGGTTGAGAAGGACGGCGGCAACCGGGTGAGCATGCCGGTTGAGGAATTGACCGTTGTCCGTCGTTTTGGTGAGCCGATTTATCCAGCCTTGCGCCCCTTTGACCGGGTAAAAAACGGCGATGCCTCCCAGCCCCACCATATCCTGATTGAGGCCGACAACTACCACGCCCTGCAATTGTTGGAATACTGCTATTCCGGCAAGGTCGACTGTATTTACATCGACCCCCCGTATAACACCGGTGCCAAGGACTGGAAGTACAATAACGATTACGTGGACGGCAACGACACCTGGCGGCATAGCAAGTGGCTATCCATGATGAAAAAACGGCTTCAGTTGGGCATAAGGCTTTTGAAGGATGACGGAATACTTTGTATCACAATTGATGATTACGAGATGCATCACTTGAGAATGCTTATTGAGGATACTTTGCCAGGACTTGAGTTGCTTGGTATTGCCGTCATACGCAACAATCCAGGAGGGAGGGCTACGGCCAAAGGATTTGCCGTAAATCATGAAAGCGCAATTTTTCTCGGAAAATCTTCCAAGGCACATGCTGGCCGACTTGACCGATCAGCAGAACAGCTTTCACGGTATGATCAGGTTGATACTAATGGCCCGTTTGAATGGGCGAATTTCAGAAAACATGGGGCTGCCTCTGACAGAAAAGACAGGCCAAAACAGTTTTATCCCTTTTACGTAAAAGAGGATTGCAGCTTCCGTATTCCTTCTATGGAATGGATACCTTCCTTAAAAAAATGGGAAATACATGAAGAGCCAGATAATGATGAGGTTGTACTTTGGCCGACACTAGACGAGCGCGAAAAAGTCTGGGGATGGGGCGCAAAGAGAGTCCAAAATTCCCTTGATGAGTTCCTGGTAAAACGAAAAAATGATGCTTCTCTTCAGGTCTACAAAAAAGAGCGTCCAAAGGGAGAAGGCCGATTACCTGGAACTTGGTGGGAAAAAACAGCATATTCCTCAAACGAGAGTGGAACAAAAATTTTACAAAAAATACTTGGAGAAGGTAGAGATTTCCCCTTTCCCAAAAGCATTTATGCTGTAGTTGACAGTCTCAAAGCTTGCAATATTCAAAACAAATCCGATGCACTGATTGTAGATTTTTTTGCAGGAAGCGGCACAACACTAAATGCCGTCAATTTGCTAAATGCCGCTGATAGTGGTAGCCGTCAGTGCATACTTGTTACAAATAATGAAGTATCGGAAGAAGAGGCGAAAAGCCAATTAGAAAAGGGGTTGCAGCCAGGAAGTGAAGATTGGAACCGTCACGGTATCTGTCAGTTTGTTACCTTCCCTCGCAGCAAGTACACCATACTTGGCCATAGGGACGACGACAGCAAACTCGATGGGGAGTACCTGACCGGGCGGATGGTGACAAAGGATAAGCCTCGCACCTTCAAACAGCTTGGCTTTACCGAGGGGCGATTGCTCTCTCTGGCACAACGCAAGCAGCTTGTGGCCTTGGTTGATAAGGTGCCACAATCCAAGATCACGGCGGATATGGCTTTCTTTGTGGATGATGAGAGTCCGGCTTCCATCCTGTTTGACAACAAGCAGGCCGACGCCTGGCTTGAGGCGCTGGAAGCTCAGGAGCATATCACCGATTTTTACATTACCACCCAGGAAAACAAATCCTTCAATGCCATTAAACAGCAGATACAGGAATTGCTGGGCCCGGTGTTGGTTGAGGAAGAGGGGAAACGCCAGATGAAGAGTGGCTTTCCGGCCAATCTGGAATATTTCAAGTTGGATTTCCTTGATCCTGCCGAGGTGCAGATGGGGCGACAGTTTGCGGCAATCCTGCCGGTACTCTGGATGGTGGCCGGAGCGCGTGGACCTCTGCCTGATGCTCCCGATTCTCATGCCCATTGGCTGATTCCGGCAGACTGCCCTTTTGCTGTGCTGATTCAAGAACGACGTTTCAAGGATTTTCACCGGCATATCGAAGGCCGAGATGACCTGACCCATGTCTTTATCGTCACCAATTCTCGCGACACCTTTCACAATCTGCGGGAAGAGGTAGACGCCCCCCATGTCGTGCAGCTTTACAAGGATTATCTGGAAAACTTCAAGATCAACTTTGGCAAGGATTAGGCTATGAAACTGGCTCTGATGGACTTTCAGCTCAACGCGGTTGACGTGTTGCTCAAAAAGATGAAACAGGCCAAACGGGAACTTGACGACGGCGATCCCCAGGCGGTTATCCTTTCATCCCCCACCGGTTCGGGTAAGACGGTTATCACCACGGCCATGATGGAGGAAATACTTGAAGGTTCAGACCAGTTTGAGGCGGAACCGGACGCAGTGTTTCTCTGGCTGTCCGATCAACCGGAATTGAACGAACAATCCCGCAAAAAGATCGCCGATACTTGTAGCCGGTTCCGTCCCCACGACCTGATTGTCATTGATTCCTTTTTTGACCGCGAAACCTTCGAGGGGGGCAAGGTCTATTTTCTGAATATCCAGAAGCTGGGCAAAGATAAGCTGCTGACCAGCAAGGGAGATATGCGGCAGTACACCATTTGGGAGACCATCGCCAATACATCCAGGAGGCTTCGGGGAAAATTCTATCTGATTGTTGACGAGGCCCACCGGGGGACGCGGATCACCACGAACGAGGCTAACAACCAGGTAACCATCCTGCAAAAGTTTGTAAAAGGCTCCGGCGAGATTCCGCCGGTTGACCTAATTCTGGGGATGTCGGCGACTCCACAGCGATTTGTAAGATTGCTGGAAACTGAAACAAACAGGACACCCCGCAAGTGCGAGGTGTCGACGGAAGAGGTACGCGAATCCGGTCTGCTGAAAGAGCGGATCATTCTTTACTATCCAGAGGCCAGCGACCCAAGCGATATGACACTGCTGGCAACGGCAGCCAGACGCTGGAAGGAGATACGGGGTGCCTGGAACGTGTATATTGCCGAGCAGAAGGACAAACAACCGATTCACCCTGCAATGGTGATACAGGTTGAGGATGGCAGCGACAACCGGCTTACCAAAACCGATCTTGAACAGACATTAAAAACGTTGGAGCAGGAAGTCGGCACCATAAGTGATGATGAGCTTGCCCACAGCTTTCAGGAGGATCAGACCTTTACAGTTGGGCATCACAAAATCCGCAAAATAGAGGCGTCACGGATACAGGAGGAAACCGGCATTAAATTTATCTTCTTCAAGATGGCGCTGACGACCGGGTGGGACTGCCCACGCGCCGAGGTAATGATGTCGTTCCGCCGGGCGAAGGATCACACCTTGATTGCCCAACTTATCGGGCGGATGATTCGCACCCCACTTGCCCGGCGCATTGAAGGGCGGGAACTACTGAATACCGTTTCGCTGTACCTCCCCCATTACGATAAAGAGGGCGTGAATCAGGTTGTTGCCCGGCTGAAGAGCGATCCTGATAATGTGCCGCCGATTGATGTTGAGGAAGGGGCGAAGCTTATCACTTTCAGGCAGGATGAGGCCCGCAAGGAGGGCCTTGATGAACTTTTTGGCCTACCGACCTACCGGGTTGATAAGATACGTAAAGCATCCAACACCCGGCGTTTGATGCGGCTTTCCCGGTTGTTGACCATGCTGCATGAGATAGATCTTGATGCTTGGGATGATTCCAAGAGGATGATTATTGAAACCCTGGACGCTGAAAAAGAGCGCTTACGGAAGGATGACCCACAGTTTGACACCAAGGTAACGGACTGCACCGAAATCAAGGTGAATGCCGTAACGATTGAACAAGGCACCTGGCGCGACCTTGGGGGTAGCTCAATCACGGTAAAGCTGGATGATCACAACATTGACGACCTTTTTAACCGTGCCGGACAAAAATTGGGTGAAGGTCTGCACGATGATTATTGGCAGGCCCATTATGTTGAAGAAGAACCTACCCGGCCAAAGCTGGAACTGGTCTTTATCCTGCAAAGCCAGCAGGCATGGGATGCGCTGGAAAAGGAATGCGGCAGGCGGATAGAACACCTTTTCAGCCAGCACAAGGCGGCAATCAAGAAGCTGACCACCTCTGAGCGTGAAAAATACAATAAAGTGAAAGAGATTGCCAAGGAGGCGGAACCGCTTGAGATGCTGCCACCGGCTGAAATCATGGTTGCCGTGGATAAGAATGATGGAAGCGGCTTCAATAAATTCGATAAGCACTTGTATGTTGACGATCAAGGCGAGTATTGGGCAAAGCTCAATACATGGGAGACGCCGGTCATTCAGGCAGAGATTGACAAGGATGAGGTTGTCGGCTGGTTACGCAACTACGACCGCAAACAGTGGGCTCTTGCCATGCCATACGAAATGGGCGGCAGCGTAAAACCCATGTATCCTGATTTTCTGGTGGTCCGGCAGGCCGGGGATGGGTATCTGGTGGATATTCTGGAGCCCCATTCCTCAAGTCTGGCTGATAGTTACGCAAAAGCCAGGGGACTTGCCAAGTATGCCCAATTACATCACGATAGTTTCGGCAAAATTGAGCTTATCCGGGCGGATGGTGGGAAGATTAGGCGAATTGATATGAACGATGATGATACCCGGCAGAAAGTGTTGACAGTGGACACCAACGCCGGGTTGGATTTGATTTTTGATGTGATGAATTGATGCTGGTCTCTTTGAATGCCTTCCAAGTCACCTCTCCTTAATGATTTTAAATCGCGACTCAGGTGATGCAGATATTTTTGAGAAGGCCGCTCTCTGTTCGAAGTGAGGCTAATATTCGATGGTAAAAAACGGCTTCCAGGTAAAAAAACTTTTTACTCTTAGCGCCAGAGGTCGGTATCACAGCTCTGGAATATATGATCGGAATGGATTGTAAAAAAGCAATACAACATTTTTTCTGCAAGTTGCCCGTCACCATAAAAAGGTTGGACAGGAGTTGGACAAAATCACCACCAATAAAAAAGGGCTTCCAGACAAAAACCTGAAAACCCTTGATATTACTGGTGCCGGAGGTCGGAATCGAACCGACATGGGCTTGCACCCGCGGGATTTTGAGTCCCGTGCGTCTACCTGTTTCACCACTCCGGCTTAGGGATAAAACAAAAAACCTTTTTTTCTGAAGTTGGTAACTATAGGGGGCTTGCCGGCTGCTGTCAAGCAAGAAGATAGCTTTCTCGCAAGGGCGCCGACGGAATCTGTTATCTACTTCATGTTGGCTGTAGTAAGAAAGACTTTCTGGAAGTTATGAAAATAATTAAACCCTGACCAGATCGTCAGAATCAGAGAGAAATAGAGAATGGCCAGTCCCATCTCGTGCAGATAGGGAATGGGCAGCACGCCGAGCGGAAAAATCAGAACACATATCGCAGTATACTGGGCAACACTTTTGATCTTGCCGAGGCTGCTTGCGGCGATCACAATGCCGGCTGAGGCGGCAACCCCTCTAAGCCCGGTGATGACAAGCTCCCTGGCCAGAATCAAAAAACTTACATAGGCAGGCACTCGACCAATGGGAATGAGCATGATCAGGGCCGAGGCCACCAACACCTTATCCGCCAACGGATCAATCAGCTTGCCGAGCACCGATTCGCTTTGCTGCTTTCTGGCATAATAGCCATCGGCAAGATCAGTGAATGCCGCGCTTAAAAAAAGAGCAAAAGCCGTGAGGCTTACTGTCGTATTGGCCTCCGGATAGAGGCAGAACAGCAAAATCGGCACCACAGCGAAGCGATAACCGGTAAGCAGGTTGGGAAGAGTAACGATCTGGTGCGCCGACATTGTAGATGTACCACAGCATGTTGCAGGATCAGTAGGAAGATGAGTTTCTGTACTGTTCATAATGCTTCATGACTATTTTAACATAATTAATTGTTTCCGAAATCCGGGGGATAACATTGCCTTCACGGATGACCCGTTCCGGCCCTGCATTGTATGCGGCCAGAGCCAATTTAAGATTTCCATTAAAAAGTTCAAGGAGTTTTCTTAAATAACGGGTACCGCCGTGAATATTTTCTTCAGGATTGAACGGGTCATTGACATTCATATCCGATGCCGTATCCGGCATGAGCTGCATAAGACCCTGCGCACCTTTACTGGAAAGAGCCATCCGGTTAAAATTTGATTCCGCCTTGATAACTGCCCTGACCAGATGGGGATCAACGGCGAACCGGCTGGCAGCAGCCCTGATGTAATCTTCGTACCCGACCGAGGTGGTTACCGGCCCGAATCGGGATATGGTCTGCATCGCCGGACGATAGCGCGGATCGGCCGGCACATTGGTAAGATGCAGGCGGCCGTTGGCATCGACATAGGTATAGATGGTGGCCCGACTTCCCGTGGGCGCAAGGAAGAGGACGGCCACAACTACCAGCAGGAAACATTTTTTCGGATTAAGTCTTTCCATGCTCACAGTATACAACGATTACTTCCTTTTTTTCCAGTCATTTAAAAATTTTTCAATCCCGATGTCGGTAAGGGGATGCTGGGCCAGTTGTTTAATGACCGCAAACGGTATCGTCGCGATATCCGCGCCGATCAATGCCGCCTCAAGCACATGCTGCGGACTGCGGACACTGGCGACGATAATCTCCGTATCATAGCCGTAGTTGTCGTAGATAGTAATGATGTCGCTTACCAGATCCATACCGGGCTGCGAGATATCATCCAGCCTGCCGACAAAGGGGCTGACAAATGTAGCGCCGGCCTTGGCGGCGAGCAGAGCCTGAGTAGCCGAAAACACCAGAGTCACATTGGTCTTAATTCCCTCATCGGCAAATTTCCTGGTTGCGATAAGCCCTTCGGTGGTCATCGGGACTTTAATCACGATATTTTCATGGAGCGCGGCAAGTATCCGCCCCTCTTTAAGCATCTTGCCGGCTTCCAGGCTCACCACCTCGGCGCTGATCGGGCCATCTACCAGGCTGATGATCTCTTTGAGGATCTCCTCGAACGGCCTTTTTTCCCTGGCAATCAGCGACGGGTTGGTGGTGACGCCGTCCACCATGCCCATGGCGACTGCCTGTTTGATCTCCTCGGTGTTGGCGGTATCAATAAAAAATTTCATCTCTCTGCTCCTTGTTTGGCAATAAAGGTGTCTCGACAGGCCTTACTGCAAAAATATAAAATCTTTTCACCCTGTTCAAGAACAAATGCCTGTTGTTTGGGAATATAGGTATGACAGATCGGATCTTCCACCAGAATGTCTTGCGGTGGCAGATTAGGCCTGCCAATATCAGGTTGGTCGGTTTTACTGATTTTGCGCGGGCTGGTAACCAATCTATACAGAATATAGAGCAACCCGATGAAAAAAACTATCCTTATCAGTCCCAAGGTGGTTCTCCACTCAACCAGGTTGATTGTTCGACTTTCTGGCCGGCATCATTAAAGGCGGCCAGCATCTCCTGCGTGGTCAGCCCATAAACCGGGTTGCGCAGGTCCGGCGCCAACTCATGCAATGGGGCAAGCACAAACAGCCTATCCTTAATGCCGGGATGAGGCACAGTCAGCTCCGGCGTCTTGACGATCAGGTCGTCGTAATAGAGGATATCAAGATCAACGGCCCGGTCCGGCCCTTTTCCGCGATCCCGCCCCAACTCCGCCTCAATCCGCAGCAGATCGGCGAGCAATACCAGGCAGGCCTTTTCAATTTCAAATGCGCCAACGGCGTTAGTAAAAGGCTGGGCTGATTCCATGCCGACCGGGCTGGTTATATAGGGACGGGATAGCCTGCCCGGTTTTATGCCCGGCAACTCTCGCAACCTCTTCCAGGCTGCGGTCAGATTTTTTTTACCGTCCCCCAGGTTGGAGCCAAGCCCGATATAGACAAGCGCCACTAAAAGCCAACCCTGGTCAACCGGTCAAGCGCCTCTTCTATCCGCTCCTTGGAGACCGTCAGCGCCATCCGGAAGTACCCTTCGCCGGGCGCCCCGAAGCCATTGCCGGGCGTGGCAACGATTCCAACCTTTTCCATCAGATGCGCGCAGAAACTTGCCGAGGTGTGGTTCTTCGGCACCTCGCACCAGACATAAAAAGTGGCCTTGGGCAACTCAGCCGGCAGGCCAAGTTTCCTTAGGCCGCCGACCAGCAGATCACGACGTTCGGTATACAGAGTCTGCATCTCTTTAAGCCAGGCGGCATCATCACGCATGGCTTCGATGCCGGCAATCTGCACCGCCTCAAAGATGCCGGAGTCGATGTTGCTCTTGATCTGCCCCAGCCCCCCGATAATTGCACTGTTGCCGACGGCAAAGCCGATCCGCCAGCCGGTCATGTTATAGGTTTTGGAGAGGGAGTGGAACTCAACGCCCACCTCCATGGCGCCCGGCGTTTCAAGAAAACTGGGCGGTAGATAGCCGTCAAAGGCCATCTCTGAATAGGCGTAATCATGACAGATCATGATGTTGTGCCGGTTGGCAAGCGCCACAACATCCTTAAAGAACTCCCGAGTGGCAATAGCGCCGGTCGGATTGTTCGGATAGTTCAGAAACATCATCTTGGCCTGGGCCAGGATGGCTGGTGGAATGGCGCCAAGATCAGGCAGGAAGCCGTTCTGTTTCAACAGCGGCATCTCGTAGGGGATACCGCCGGCGAACTGGGTGGCGACTTTATAGACCGGATAGGCCGGGCTCGGCACCAAAACCACATCACCGGGGTTGATGAAGGCGAAAGGAATATGGGCCAGGCCCTCTTTGGAGCCGATCAGTGAAACGACCTCGTTCTTCGGATGGAGTTCCAGGTTAATCCGTTTTTTATACCAGAGGCATACCGCCTCGCGAAAGCTGTTCAGGCCGGAATAGCTGGGATAGCGATGGAATCTCGGATCCTGCGCGGCCTGGCAGAGCGAATCGATAATGTTTTTGGGGGTTGGCTGGTCAGGATCACCCACGCCAAGGTCTATAACATCAATCCCCCGGTCTCGCGCCTCTTCCTTTTTACGGTCTAGTTCGGCAAAAAGATAGGGCGGGAGCTGTTTCAAACGTTCTGCTTTTTCAATTTTCAGCATGCTTTATACCTTGTTGGTTGGATTCACTCTTTCGCTTACACATCCTGCAGACCGAGGACATCAAACATGGTGTACAGACCGTTTGGCTGTTTGGCGACCCAGGCTGCGGCCAGGGCAGCGCCGCGGGCAAAATTATCGCGGCTGTGAGCCCGATGGCTGATTTCAAGACGCTCACCGGCCCCGGCAAAAAGGACGGTGTGCTCACCGACAATATCACCGGCCCGGATGGTCTGAATGCCGATCTCCTGGTCGGTGCGGGCGCCGATCATCCCATGTCGGGCATAAACACCGACCTTGCCGAGATCGCGATGCAGCGCCTGGGCGATCATCTCCCCCAGCTTAAGAGCCGTGCCGCTCGGGGCGTCTTTCTTCATGCGGTGATGCGCCTCGATAATCTCGACGTCGTAGCTGTCTCCCAGGATAGCGGCCATCTTTGCCGCAACCTTGAAAAGCACGTTGACCCCGATAGCCATATTGGGTGACTGCACACAGGGGAAATTTTTGCTCAACTCCTTGAGCTCGTCGAGATGTTTGGCCGTCAGCCCCGTGGTTCCGATTACCATGGCCTTGCCATGCTGCGCTGCAATCTTGGCAAACTTCATGGTCGATTCATGGAAGGTGAAGTCGATAATGACATCCCCCTGGTCGATCACTGCGGCCAGGTCAGTGGCGATGGTTACCCCGATTTTGCCGTAACCTCCCACCTCGCCAAGATCCTTGCCGGCCTCGGGATTGCCCTGCTGCTCAAATCCAGCGGCCAGTGTCAGCCCTTTATGCTCGTGCACCATGAAGCCGATGCGTCTACCCATACGGCCGGCAGCCCCGGCCACGATGACTTTAGTCATATTGTGTTGTTCCTTGTGTAGGGGCAACCCTGTGTGGTTGCCCTAATTCAGGGCGGCCATTCTGTTTAATCCCCCCTTGCGGGGGACACAGGGCCGCCCCTACAATAATAACGGTATATTGGTTAATTCTAAGTCTTAAATCAACCCGTAATCGGCCAATACCGTTTTTAGTTTGACCTGATTGGCCTCGCTCATCAGACAAAGCGGCAACCGCGGCGCAGCTGATTTGATCTTGCCCATCATGGCCAACGCTGTCTTGGCCGGCACCGGATTGGTATCGAAAAACATGGCCTGCATCAAGGGGAAAAGCTTGTAGTGCAGCGCACGGGCCTTGGCCATGTCATTCTTAAGCGCGGCGTCCATCATATCAGCCATGTCTTTGGGCGCCACATTCGAGGTTACTGAAATCACCCCGGCGCCGCCAATGGCAACCGTGGCCATGGAAGTAAAATCATCACCGGAAAGGACGATAAAATCCTTGGGACACAGCCGGATCACCTCACTTATCTGGGTGAGATTGCCGGTTGCCTCTTTGATGCCCACGATATTTTTGATCTGGGCGCAGCGCGCCACGGTCTCGGGCAGCATATTGACTCCTGTCCGGCTCGGCACGTTGTAGAGAATGATGGGAATGTCGACCGCCTCAGCCACAGCCTTGAAGTGCTGGTAAAGCCCCTCCTGGGAAGGTCGGTTATAGTAGGGGGTGATCATCAGGGCGCCATCAGCGCCGGCCTTTTTGGCGTGCTTGGTAAGTTCTATCGATTCATCCGTGCTGTTCGAACCGGTGCCGGCCAGTATCGGGCATCTGCCGTTAACCGTTTTGATCGTGAGTTCCACTACCCGATGATGTTCGGCATGGGTCATCGTTGCTGATTCGCCGGTGGTCCCGCAGGGCACAATACCGTGCGTGCCGTTTTTTATTTGAAATTCGATCAGATCGATTAACCCTTTTTCGTCGACTTTGCCCTTTTGAAACGGGGTGACGATTGCCACGAATGCTCCGCGAAATTTGCTCATAAACTCCTCCTTAAATCCGTTGTCGTTTATTGATATCGTTAAAACGAAAAGACCTCTTCCGTTGATTATGACGCTGAAACTCCCGGACCGGCCGGCAAGGCCTCCGGCGCAAGCAACCCTTCATAGATGAAAAGGGCCGGACCTTCCAGATATATGTTGTTTATAACAGGTATGGCAGTATTTTCCAGGGTAAAATGTATGGTCAATCGTTCGCCGCCCGAGGTGATCACCGAGACCGGCGGCTTTACCAGACCCTGGAGGGCGGCAATAATCGCCCCGGCCACCGCGCCGGTGCCGCAGGCCATGGTTTCATCCTCAACTCCGCGCTCATAGGTGCGCAGGTGGAGGGTGTTGTTGGCCAGCACCTGAACAAAATTAACATTAGAGCCGGCCGGCTTGAAGATCTCATGATGCCTTATCTCCCGGCCCCAAGCGACCACCGGGGTTGCGCTGTTATCCGCCACAAAGCAGACCGCATGCGGTACACCGGTGTTGATGCTGCTAAGCGTAAGGGTTTCGCCGTTCAGGATGACGGTGTGCTGTTCGTTGATCCTGGTGGGCGGAGTCATGCGGATCTTCACAGAACCGTCAACCACCTGGGCCTCGATCAGGCCGGCCAGAGTCATGAAACGCATGGCTGCAGGCGCTATGCCCCTGGTAAAGGCAAAACGGGCCGCACAGCGGGCGCCGTTGCCGCACATCTCGGCAATCGAACCGTCGGCATTGAAAAATTGCCAGGTAAAATCTGCCCCGGCAACTGATTCGATCAGGATAAGTCCGTCAGCGCCGACCGAGAACTTCCGCCGGCAGACCGCCCGGGCAAAAGCCTTGAGATCAACACCGGCCAGGGAGCCCTGCCGATGGTCAATGAGGATGAAGTCATTGCCCGAGCCGCTCATTTTGGTGAATGAAATCGGAAAGTTCATGCCTGTTACTCTATGAAGTTAATCAACCCTGCCCTGCAAAGGCCGGAATAGTTTCGCCCTGAATCAGGCTCTCCATGGTTTCACGGCTGCGGATAGCCTGGAACTTATCATCTTTCACCAGGATTTCCGGGACCCGCGGCCGGGAGTTATAATTGGACGACATGCTGAATCCATAGGCGCCGGCACTCATCACCGCCAGCAACTCACCAGGCAGACAACTCTCTATTCTCCGACCCTTTGAGAGAAAATCCCCGGACTCGCAAATCGGTCCGACCACATCGGCAATAATCTCAGGGCGGCCTTGCATGACCACAGGCTGGATGGCATGATAGGCGTCGTAAAGACTAGGTCTGGCCAGATCGTTCATGGCGGCATCGACGACGATAAATTTCTTGGCCCCGAATTTGGTATATAATACCTTGGTAACCAGAACGCCGGCATTGCCCACTATAACCCTTCCAGGTTCAAGGATCAAGGTGCAGTTGACATCGGTAAGCTCCTGCAGCAGGGCAGCGGCATACTCGGCAGGCAGAGGGGGCGACTCCTCGGAGTAGGTGATGCCGAGTCCACCGCCCAGATCAAGATAGTCGATGGCGATACCGGCCGCGGCCAGCCGGCTGATAAAGATCTTAAGTTTGGTAAGCGATTCGACGACCGGCGAGATATCGGTGAGCTGCGAGCCGATATGGCAACTGACGCCTTTTAGTTCGATATTCGGCAGAGTCGCGGCACGCCGATAGATCGCCTCGGCCTCGGCGATCGGCACACCGAACTTATTCTTGGCAAGCCCGGTAGAGATATAGGCGTGCGTCTTGGGATCGACATCCGGATTGACCCGGAAGGAGACCGGCGCCTGCCTCCCCGAACCAGCCGCAATCTCCTGCAGCCGGTCAAGCTCCTGCTCAGACTCGACATTGAAGAGGAGGATGCCGGCATCAAGCCCGGCTAAGAGCTCCTGATCGGTCTTGCCGACTCCGGAGTAGACGATCCGTTTGGGATCGACTCCAGCCTTGAGCGCCCGAAACAACTCGCCGCCCGAGACGATATCAGCCCCGCCGCCCAGCTTGGCAAAAAGATTTAAAATTGCGATATTCGAACAGGACTTTACCGCAAAACAGGTGATATGCCTGATATCCCGAAAGGCGCTGTCAAAGGCCTGGAAATGCCTGATTAAAGTGGCAGAGCTGTAGAGGTAAAACGGTGTGCCGACAGCTCGGGCAATCTCTGCCACGGCAACATCTTCGCAGTATAACGTGTTTTCTCGATAGTGATAATGGTGCATAGTTTCAGCTGTTTCTAATAGGTTATAGTTGATGGAATATTACAATTACAAATATCCTGTTTTTAGCGTAGGGGCGCGGTCCTCGCGCCCGTTTTTTGGGCATCATGACCCTGCCCCTACGATTATTTAACAACCTCGTACCGCACTTCGGCAGAGGGCGGACTTTCGTTCGGCGGATCTTGCCGGTCTATGGCAGTAATCATGTAGTACCAGACCGTCTCCCCGGCCGGCAGATGCTCGTCGAGGTAACTTAATGTATTGGCGGCTACCGAGTCAAGCAGAACAGGGTTTGGCGCCTTGTCCAGCCGCCGGTAAATCCGGTATCCGGCAATATCTCTATCCGTCCCGAAACTCCAAAATAATTTAATTCCCTTATCTACTCTTATCTTAATAAGATCTCGCGGCGTTGCCGGGAACGTCAGGTCTTTGACCTTTACGGGAGCAACCGGAGCTGCCTGAACCAATGGAACCTGCCAGACAAAGGAGATCAGATTGGAATCCTTGCTGATCATCTGCCAGCCGGCCACTGAACGGACCTTATAGAGGTAGCGGTAACCGGGCCGCACATCCGGATCCCGATAGGTAACCGTGCTCTCCTTGGCGCCGAAACGTTTGGGGACCAGACTTCGCACCGCTACTGCCTTGTTGAAGGTGAGCGGACACCCCTCACAGAAATCGGCAACCGGATATTCGGCCTTGAGCAGCTCGAACTCCTCTACCTTGTCCAGCCGGACACCCCCCTCAGAGAGATCGGGCCGGGACCAGGAGAGGATGACCCCATGTTGATCAATGTGATAATTAAGGTCCATAATCGGCCTGGGCAGCACAGTCAGCGGCGGCACAAGCGGGGTCTTTTTGCCGCAGCCGGCCATGGTACCCAGAAGGATAAGCCCCAGAAGCAGGAGCCACGGCAAGGAGATCCGGCTCAGGGCATGGCCACCGGCAAAGGTGAACGGGACTCTGCTCATAACGACCGAGCAGCCAGGGTTTGTTCGGCTTTTGCCAACGCCTCACTCACTCTGGTCGGCGAGGTGCCTCCGAAGGAGAGCCTGCTCCGGCTTGATCCCTCCGGGGTGAGCAGTGCGAAGATATCTTCCGCAATAACAGCGGAAAAAGTTTGCAGCTCCCCGAGGCTCAAATCGGTCAGCTCCTTACCTGCCGCAACACAGGCGGCAACAGCGTTGCCGACAATACCATGCGCCGTCCGGAAGGGGATCTGTTTGCCGACCAGGTAGTCGGCCAAATCAGTAGCGGTGAGAAAACCGGCAGCGGTCGCTTGCATCATACGGTCACGGTTAAAGGTAAGATTACCGAGCATCTCGGCACTGATGGCCAGACAGTGACTGACGGTATCAGCGGCGTCGAAGATCTGTTCCTTATCCTCCTGCAGATCGCGGTTATAGGTGAGGGGCAACCCTTTAAGCAGGGTCAGAAGCGCCATAAGGCTGCCGATGACCCGACCGCTTTTGCCACGGATCAGTTCCGGGATATCCGGGTTTTTCTTCTGAGGCATGATGCTGCTGCCCGTGCAGAAGCTGTCGGCAAGGGTGACAAACCTGAACTCCTGACTCGACCAGAGGACAAGCTCCTCGGCCAGCCGGCTCAAGTGGATCTGGATAATCGCGCAGCAGGAGACAAATTCAATAGCAAAATCCCGGTCGCCGACCGTGTCCATGCTGTTGGCGGTGATGGTCGGGAAGCCCAGCTCGCGGGCCACGTATTCCCGGTCAATCGGCAGCCCGGTACCGGCCAGCGCTGCCGCGCCCAGCGGCATGACATTGATCCGCTTACGGCAGTCGAGCAACCGATCCCGATCACGTTCAAACATCTCGTAATAGGCCAGCAGGTGGTGGGAGACCAGCACCGGCTGGGCCCGCTGCAGATGGGTATAGCCGGGCATGATCGCCCCGAGATTCTGGCGGGCCTGGGCAACAAAGGCCCGCTGCAGGCCGGAGAGCAGGGCGATCAGCCGGTCGGTCTCTTCCCGGAGATAGAGCCGGATGTCCAGGGCGACCTGGTCATTGCGACTGCGGGCGGTGTGCAACTTCTCTCCGGCCGACCCGATCTTGTCGACCAGGGCTTTTTCGATGTTCATGTGGATGTCTTCAAGTTCCGGACGGAAGATGAAGCGGCCAGCCTCGATCTCCTGAAGAATGTCGGTGAGTCCCTGCCCGATCAGCCGACCTTCTTCCGCTGAGATTATCCCCTGCTTGGCCAGCATGGCGGCATGGGCCATACTGCCGGCAATATCGTGGCGATAGAGACGGGCGTCAAAGTGAATCGAGGCGGTAAAGGCTTCGACCGTAGCGGCTGTCCGCTCGGTGAAACGACCGCCCCACAGCTTTTGGGATGCCTGGTCTGTCGGATTGTTCAAGGGCTTGCTCATGATTATTCGTTTATGACACTCACGATTGCCGCCGTTCAGTCAAGGCGTTTATCTTCAGGCGCAAGGCATTCAAACGGATAAAACCGCCGGCATCGGCCTGGGTATAAACGGCGTCTTCCTCGAAGGTGGCAAAACTCTCCTGGTAGAGGGAATTGGCGGATTTCCGGCCAACCGCCATGCAACTGCCTTTGTAGAGTTTAAGCCGGACAACGCCGTTCACCCTCTCCTGGGTTACGTCCATGGTCTTTTGCAGCAACTGCATCTCGGGCGAGAACCAGAAGCCGTTATAGATCAGGGTAGCGTATTGCGGAATCAGGCTGTCCCTGATCTTCATGACCTCGCGATCCAGGGTGATGGTTTCAAGATCCCGATGGGCAATGCGCAGGAGGGTACCGCCCGGGGTCTCATAGACACCCCGAGATTTCATGCCGACAAAGCGGTTTTCGACCATGTCGAGCCGGCCGATCCCGTGGCCGCCGCCCAACCGGTTGAGGCGGACCAGCATGGCGGCCGGCGCCAACTGCTCGCCGTTTACCGCCACCGGGTTACCCTGCCGGAATTCGACCTCGATGTATTCCGGTTTGTCCGGCGCCGCTTCGGGTGCCACAGTCATTTTAAACATATCACTATCCGGCTCACGCCAGGGGTCTTCGAGGATGCCGCCCTCATAACTGATATGCAGGAGATTCTCATCCGAGCTGTAGGGCTTGGCCTTGGTAACCGGCACCGGGATGTTGTGCTGGGTAGCATAGTCCATCAGCCGGGTGCGCGAGGTCAGATCCCAGATCCGCCAGGGCGCGATGATCGTCAATCCCGGGTTCAAGGCAATGTAGGTCATTTCAAAACGGACCTGATCGTTGCCCTTGCCGGTGGCGCCATGACTGACGGCGTCAGCCCCTTCTGCAACGGCGATCCGCACCTGTTCTTTGGCGATCAGCGGCCGGGCCAGCGATGTGCCCAACAGGTATGACCCCTCGTAGACGGCATTGGCCCGAAAGGCCGGAAATACATAGTCGCGGACAAAGACCTCCCGGAGATCAGAAATAATCACCTTTTCAGCGCCGGTGGCCATGCCCTTGGCCCGGACCTTATCCCACTCCTCCTGCTGACCGATGTCAGCGGCATAGGCGACAACCGGACACTCATACTGTTCGATGAGCCATCTCAGGATAACCGAGGTATCAAGACCGCCGGAATAGGCGAGGACAATTTTTTTAATATTCTGAGCCATGCGTGCTTCCTGAAGATAATTGTGGTTATTTGAGATGGGTCAGCAGAATCGCCTTGTGGATATGCATCTTGTTTTCCGCCTGATCAAAGGCCACACAGCGCGAACTTTCGAGGACTTCATCGGTGATCTCTTCACCCCGATGGGCCGGAAGACAGTGGAGAACGATACTGTCCGCCTTACCCGCGGCCAGCAGAGCGCTGTTCACCTGGTAAGGGGCAAAATGCGCCAGCCGCATCGCCTCCTCGCCCTCTCTGCCCATGCTGGTCCAGACATCGGTGTTGATCACGTCGGCATCGCGGACAGCCGCCACCGGATCCCGCACCAATTCGATCGGGCATCTCGCTTCCCGGCGGGCCGCAGCCAGAATCGCCGGGTCCGGTTCAAAGCCTTCGGGACAGGCCAGGGTCAGTTTAAACCCGATCCTGCCGGCGGCCTCGATCCAGGAGTTGGCCATATTATTACCATCACCCACCCAGGCGATGTTGAGCCTCTCGATATCCCCTTTACACTCGATCACGGTCATTATATCGCTTAAAATCTGACAGGGGTGATGGAGGTCGGTCAGGGCATTGATCACCGGCACACTCGAATAGCGAGCCAGTTCAAGAACAATCTCCTGACCAAAGGTCCGGATCACCAGGCCGTTAACATAACGGGCCATCACCCGGGCCATGTCTTTCAGGGGCTCATTTCTGGCGAGCTGGGTATCCCGACCGGAGAGATAGACGACCTGACCGCCGAGGCCGTACATGGCTGTTTCGAACGAAACCCTGGTACGGGTCGACGGCTTTTCGAAGATCAGCCCGATGGTCTTGCCGGCCAGATAAAGATGACGAACTCCGGCGGCGGCTTCCTTTTTTAAGGAGTCGGCGAGCCGCAAATAGCCGGCCAACTCCTCCCCGGTAAAATCCCTGAGCGCAAGTAGATGGGTAGACATAGTCCTTATCTCAAAAAAAATGCCGGCCCAATCATTGCCGGGCGTTTCTTACTGTTATAAAACTGTGCGGCGGCAATATTGAGCCAAAGGCGAATCAATACATCAAATCGATATTTTTGCAAATATTTTTTGCTTCAAGGTTACTACAACCTAAGCCCCGACGAATTCGCCGAGCACCTTATCCAATACTGCGATGAACTCGTCAATTTCCGCCTTACTTACTACCAGAGGCGGGATGCAGCGCAGGACCGAGTTGCCCGCGAAGTTCAACAGGACACCCTTCTCGAATAGCCTGTTGATAATGGCCGGGCCATGCACCTGAGCAGCCGGCTGCAGAGTCAGCGCCTGAATCAGGCCGACACCCCTGACCCCTTGGGCAATGGTCGGATAGCGGCGAGCAATCTCGGCGAGACAGCCGGCAAGATAGGCGCCTTTTTCGCGAACCGCGGCCAGAAAGCCCTCAGCCAGCATGGTTTTTACACAGACCACGGCAGCGGCGCAGACAATCGGGTTGCCGCCGAAGGTCGAGGCGTGCGAACCCGGGTCAAAGGCGACCGCCACCTCCTCTCTGGCCAGCATGGCGCCGATCGGCAGACCATTGGCCAAGGCCTTGGCCGAGGTCATGATATCAGGGGTGACGCCGAACTGCTCATAGGCAAACAGGGTGCCGGTTCGGCCCATCCCCACCTGGACCTCGTCAAAGATAAGCAGAAGCTTACGGCTATCACAGAGATCCCTGATCGCCTTGAGGTATTCCCGGCCCAACGGCCTGACGCCGCTCTCACCCTGGAGCGGCTCGCAGAGAATAGCGCAGGTCCGGTCGGTGATCAGGTTTTCGAGAGCCGCCATGTCGTCGAAAGGCGCATGCCGAAAACCCTCGGGCAACGGTTCGAAACCTTTGTGAAACTTCTGCTGGCCGGTGGCGGCAACGGTCGCCAGGGTGCGGCCGTGGAAAGAGCCTTCGAGGGAGATAATCTCATAACGGCCCGGCCCGGACGCCTTGCGGGCCAGTTTGATGGCCGCCTCATTGGCCTCGGCCCCGCTGTTTGCCAGAAATACCCGGTCGGCAAAGGAGTTGGCCACCAGCAGTTGGGCAAGTTCAATCTGCGGCAGAGTATGAAAGAGGTTTGAGACATGCACGAGTTTGGCGGCCTGGGCGCAGATGGCTTCAGTCACCGGCGGATAACAGTGCCCCAGGCTGCACACCGCGATGCCTGAAAGAAAATCAAGATACTCCCTGCCTTCGCTGTCTTTAAGCCGGCAGCCGCTTCCTTCCACCATTACTGCCGGGAATCTGCCATAGGTGTTCATGAACACCCTGCCACTCTGTTCTATGATGTTTTGATTCATTTGACTATCTCCGTACCAACACCCTGATCAGTGAATATCTCAAGCAGGACCGCATGCTCTGCTCGGCCATCGATAATGTGGGCTTTGGGAACCCCGGCGGCCAGCGCCTCAAGACAACATCTGATCTTGGGGATCATGCCGCCCTTGGCAATGCCGGTGCTGATCATGCTTTCCGCTTCCTGACTGTTCAGCGAGGGGATGAGCTTACCGTCGGCACCCTTGACGCCTTCGACATCGGTGAGGAGGATGAGCTTGGCGGCCTTGAGATGAGCGGCCACCGCGCTGGCCACCAGGTCGGCATTGATGTTGTAAACCTGGCCATCTGCACCGACGCCGACCGGGGCAATCACCGGGATAAAGTTCTGGGAGTCGAGGGTGTGGAGGATCTCAGGATTGACATGGGTAACCTCACCGACCCGGCCAAGATCGATCAGTTCCGGCGGGGTATTCTCTGCCGGACTTTTCATAACCGTCATCTTTTTGGCCTGGAGCAGGTCCCCGTCCCGGCCGGAGAGACCGACCGCCTTGCCGCCATGCAGATTAATCAGGCCGACGATCTCTTTGTTGACCTTGCCGACCAGCACCATCTCCACCACATCCATGGTTTCGCTGTCGGTCACCCTGAGGCCCTGCACATAGCTGGGCTTGATGTTCATCTGCTCAAGAACGCGGTTGATCTGGGGCCCGCCGCCGTGCACCACCACCGGGTTTATCCCGATGTACTTCATGAGAATAATGTCGAGGGCGAAATTTTTCTTCAGTTCTTCATCAACCATAGCATGGCCACCGTACTTGATCACGATGGTCTTGTTACAAAACTCCTTGATATAAGGCAGTGATTCAATGAGCGTTTTGGCCTTATCAATGCTTGTTTTCATGGCAGACCTTCTTTAAGAGTTGTGAGTTGTCCGAAAAAAGATAAATTTTACTTGTCGGGTCGAAATATGTAAAGAGCATGTTGCAGGGTCGACAAACTTTACTTTGTCGTCAACAGCCGGTATGATGCTCAACAGTCAACATATATCTCTGAGGCCCTGCGGAGTAATATTTACTATAGATATTTTAAAAAGCCATTTTACTATGAATTTATTCAATAAATTATTTCTGCAATTTATCTTGCCGGGATTTTTCCTGCTGCTGGCAGGAACAACCGCCACCGCTGCCGACCAGTTGAATATTAAGCCCAAGAATGCCGGCTTACCGGTTTTAATCGAGGCAGACCGCATGGAATCCGAGATGGGCAAGGATGCCGTTGTGGTGTTTTCCGGCCGGGTTGAAGCCAAGCAAGGTGATCTGGTCATGCACTCAGATCAAATGCGGGTATTTTATGCAACTGACGATAACAACAAAAATGACATCAAAACAACCCCGCCCCAGGACCAGATAGCCGCCCCTCAGAAAATCCAGAAACTGGTCGCCACCGGCAATGTCGAGATTATCCAGGAGAATTGGATTGGCACGAGTGACACTCTGGAGTACTCGGAGGTCGAGAGAAAAGTAGTGCTGATTGGTAACGCCAAGGTCAGGCAGGATAACAACATTGTAGTAGGTGAGACGATAGTGCATTATCTTGACGAAGGCAAAAGCATTGTCCAACGCGGCAGCGGCCAGGGTCAAAGGGTTAAGGCCCTGCTCTTTCCGAACGCCCCCCAAAATGGCGATAAAGCTGATGCACCAAAGTAGCGATTTGATAAAGCAACGGATGTAATATTTTTTTGCAGGGGTTATTGGCTTGGCTATACTTGAAACCCGCAACATCGCTAAACAGTATATGAATCGCCGAGTAGTGGACGGCATCAGCCTTACAGTCAAAACAGGTCAGGTTGTCGGCCTGCTTGGTCCGAACGGTGCAGGGAAAACCACCTCTTTTTATATGATTGCCGGCTTTGTCCGACCCGATTCCGGCAGTATTATGCTGGATGACACTGACATTACCGCCCTTCCCATCCACAAGCGCGCTTTAAAAGGCATATCATATCTGGCTCAGGAGTCGTCGGTTTTTAAAAAACTGACCGTTGAAGAGAATATCCGGATTGTTCTGGAACCATCCGGCCTGAATCGCCAGCAGATTAAAGAACGGATTAATACCCTGTTTGATGAATTAAAGATTGGCCATCTGGCAAAAAACCGGGCATATTCCCTTTCCGGTGGTGAACGCCGACGGGTCGAAATCATGCGCGCCCTGGCCATGAAGCCGCGCTTCATCCTGCTTGATGAGCCATTTGCCGGAATAGATCCATTGTCGGTTGCCGACCTGCAACAGATAATCCAGGAGCTGAAGGAGAAAGGACTTGGTGTCCTTATCTCAGATCACAATGTCCGCGAAACCCTGTCGGTCTGTGATTACGCCTATATTGTCAATCACGGCAAGATTCTCACCAGCGGTAACGCCGAATCGATTGTGCAGAATGAGGAGGCCAGAAGGCTGTATCTTGGTAAAAATTTTAGCCTATAACGTAAAGGCCGGGCAGCCGAACTGCAACCGAACCCGGCTAAACGGGATTCCCCTCAAGGGGGGACTGAACAGAGTAAGGAACCGTAAAGGAGTGGCCGGAATTGTCCAAGTTATTTTTTGACGGCTTCTAAAAACCTGAACAGTTGCTTTTTTTCTTGATAAAATAGGGGCTATTCCTGGTATATTAAAATGAAGAACTCCTCAGGGTATCGCTTCTTGGTGATTGCTTGCCGATTACCCGAAGGCACGGCTCCACTCCAGCAAGCTTCATGACTTCTCTTTTGACAGGTGCTATGACGTAATGATTCTCGAACTAAGGCAACAGCTCAAATTGGCGCAGCAGCTGGTAATGACTCCCCAGCTCCAGCAGGCGATTAAGCTACTTCAGCTTTCGAGACTCGAACTTGTGGCAACCGTGCAGCAGGAGCTTGAACAGAACCCGGCTCTTGAGGAGTTGTCCTCCTCTTCGGATGTCGATGATGATCTTGAAACAGGCCAGGATGCCAATGCTAACGGTTCGGAACTGGAGCTGCCCTTCCTCGACAGGACCGTAGAAATCAATATGGACAGCGGCACATCCCTGCGAGAGATTGACTGGCAGGACTATGCCAATGAATACGAGCCGCCTTCCCAGCAAAAAAATCGCGACAGTTCAGATCAGCCCTCCCGCCTTGATATCCTGACAAAAAAACCTAATCTGCAAACCCATATGCAATGGCAATTGAGCCTGTCCGGCTATACGGATGAAGAGAAGGAGGTCGGCCAGTACATCATCGGCAATCTGAACGTCAATGGTTTTCTGGACGTAGATGCAGCGGATATCGCCAGGAGTACGGATTCAAGCATCGAAATGGCCGAGAGAATGATTACTGAGATCCAACAGATGGATCCGGCCGGGGTCGGAGCCCGCAATGTCAAAGAGTCACTGCTGCTTCAACTTGATCGCCTCGGCTTAAAAAACTCGCTCGCCGCCATGATCGTTCGGGAGTGTATCCACTATCTCGAAACAAAAAATTATGCTGCCGTGGTCAAGGCAACCGGCCACAATCAAGAGCAGGTAATGGCGGCTATTAAAATTGTGATCAGCCTTGATCCTTATCCCGGCAGCCAGTACTCTGACGAGGATCCCCAATATATTACCCCTGATGTCTACATCCATAAAATTGGCGACGACTTTGTCATTCTGCTGAATGAAGACGGCCTGCCTCGTCTGAAGATAAGTTCCTATTACAAGGAGATCCTGAAAAAGGATTCCAAGACTTCAGTGTCTGCCAAGGACTATATTCAGGACAAGCTCCGTTCCGCGGCCTGGCTGATCAAGAGCATCCAGCAGCGCCAACGGACAATCTACAAGGTGGTGGAGAGCTTAATCAAATTTCAGCACGACTTTCTGGAAAAAGGCGTCGCCCATCTTAAACCTCTGGTCCTGCGTGATGTCGCCGATGATATCGGTATGCATGAATCGACGATCAGCCGGGTCACCAGCAACAAATATGTTCATACCCCTCAGGGCACCTTTGAACTGAAATATTTCTTTAACTCCTCAATCGAACAAAAAAACGGCGATGCGCTCTCCTCCGAAAGCATCAAGAATCGGATACGAAGCATTGTGCAGGCGGAAAGCCCGGTTAAACCCTTGAGCGATCTTGATATTGCCCTGGTCTTCCAGCATGAGGGCATTAAACTTGCCAGGCGGACAGTGGCAAAATACCGTGAACAGTTGAATATCCTGCCGTCGAAATTCCGTAAAAAACCTAAATGGAATAAGTAGCAGAATGGATGGTTTGTTCGGTCAATCCGGTGTCTTACGGGTTCTGCCTTCCCTTAAGGCAGCGAGCAAAAAGGATGTGCTGGCCGAGCTGTTGGAACCTGTGCTGGCTGAACTCGGCTCAATCCAGGCATCCGAGGTATATCAAGCTATTATTAATCGGGAAAGGTTGGGTGCCACCGGCATCGGTCAAGGCGCGGCGCTGCCGCATGCCTTGATCGCCGGTTTTGCCAATCATCTTGCAGTGTGCGGCCGAAGTGGGGCCGGCGTCTCTTTTGATGCTGCGGACGGCAAGCCGATTCACTTCTTTTTGTTGTATCTTGCTCCGATCGGAGCCGGAACAACCTACCTTCATTGTCTCGCAATGCTTGCCGGTTTTCTTAGAAGTGCGCATGTTCAGGCAAGATTACTGGCGGTTAGAGATGCCAAGGCAATTCAGGCCATCCTCGACGAATTTTTTTTAATCCGTTAATGACCGCAGGTGGAAAATTAAGAAATGGCTACCTGACCGCTGTTCATAACCCCTCCCGACCTCCCCTTATCTTAAGGGGAGGAGAAGTATTCCCCCTCTTAAGTTAAGAGGGGGTTAGGGGGCGTTATGATGATAGCCGTAAGTAGTTAACCTAATAAATAACAGTCACCCAACAGGAAAATATGCAATGCTTAGACGACTGCTGAAAATCAATACGATTATGCTGTTTTTTTCATTATCAACTCTTTACTGGTCAGAAGCTGCAATTGCGGCAGGCATTAAATACAAGGTGGCCATTCTGCCGGTGGAGATCAATGCCAACCAGAAGCTTGACTATCTCAGCAGCGGAGTGCGGGAGATGCTGGCCAGCCGATTGGCTGCCGGGAACGAGGTTGCGGTTCTTGAGAGATCAGTTGTCGACCAGGCGATTTCATCCGGCAGGCGATCCGGCCCATCCATGACATTAGCGGAGATTATTGAACTAGGAAAAGCTCTTGATGCCAATCAGATTGTCTCCGGCAGCATCCTAAGCCTGGGCGGCGGCATGAGTCTGGATTTCCGTGTCTATTCCGTGACTGCCAATGAGGCAACTTTTGAGAGCTTTTTTGCCACCGTGCCGAGTGAAGCAGAGATCATCGCCGCCATCGACCGCCTGGCTGTGCAGATCGCCGAAAAAAAATTCGGCTTGGCTCTGAGTGCCGGTCCGGCGCTGACAGTTCCCGTGGCCGACCCTACCATGACTGCATCAACACCCAGTCAAACCGCCCATCCCGACAAGGCATACAGTATAGCCGCCAGACCGGAAATCCCCGGCACTCCTCAACCTGCCGCCCTGCCGGCATTTATCGTTCCTTTTACTAAAAGCCAGAACCTCGACTATGAGTTGCAAGCCATGGATGTTGGCGATATAGACGCCGACGGCCAGGATGAAGTTGTGGTGGCTTTAAAGACCGCAATCATCATCTACAAACGTCAAGAAAACACGCTAAAAGAGCTGACCAAGCTGCCGCTCAATTCCCGCTATCGGGTGCATGGCGTCTTCATTGCCGACCTCAATGCCGATAACCGCCGGGAGATCTATATCAGCGCCGCCGACCATCTCAGACCGAACTCCCTGGCCGTTGAGTGGCTGGATGGCAAGTTGCAGGTGATTTTCAAGGATGCGCCCTACTACCTCAAACCAATAAATATTCCCGGCACCGGTATGATTCTGGCCGGCCAGCGGGGTGGATTCAAGGCCGCGATTGAGCCGGGGATCTACCGAGTGCAACAGGAGGGGGGGAAACTGCTTGAAGAGGAGCGCATCAAGTCTATTCCGAGTGAGCTCAATCTATTCAATTTTGCCTTTGCAGATCTGGACGGAGACAGCCGGTCTGAAATTGTCGCTATCGACTCATTTGATTCTCTCAGGGTTTTTGACCCGGACGGGAAACCGCTCTGGACCGGCGGCGAATACTTCGGTGGGGTGACCCGCTATATCGGCGGCGGCAGTGATTATGAGGTGACGTCCGGCGCTGACGATCAACCTGAAATGATCTATATTCCCTCCCGGCTGATTGTTGCCGATCTCAACAACGATGGCCGCGCCGATGTCGTGATCAAAAAGGATCTGGGAGACTCTTCACGCCTGCTCAAGAGCTCCCGCAAATTTCCAAACGGCGCGATCGATGCCCTCTCCTGGAACGGCATTGCGCTCACCTCCATCTGGTCTTCCGGCAAGATTGACGGCTACATCGCCGACTATCAGGTACGACCGGCCGTTTCCGGCAATGCCGATCCCCAGAAGAGAGGGGTCTTGCATCTCGGCCTGGTCATAAGCGAAAGAGGTCTTTTCTCATCGGCCACCAGCACGGTTTTGTTCTATCCGGTACCGTTCAGCGACAAGTGAGATTTGATTTGCTTGAAATTACACTCTCAGAGAAGATATTATTACTGTCTATATCCCTTCTCCGCCGAAATTTAAAAATCCTTATGAACGAGGTTAGTCATGAACGAACAGTTGGGTAGGTTGGGTAGAGGAACGAAACCCAACATTTATTGACGTTGAAAAATGGCAATATTGTCTGTATTCCGGCACAAAGCTTGTTGGGTTTTACCCATCAATGGGGTACTGAACAAAGCGCGTTGCTCAACCCAACCCACCGGTTACCTACTGTAATGATCGACATGACAAGTACCTCCTCCGTCAAGATTTAAGTTCGTTCGGTGGGCAATACTGCCTGCCCACCTACATCTACCGATTTGAACCCAGGGTAAATCGCTTCAAGGCTTTCAAGTCACGCGTTGCAAACATCTGGCTACGTCCGACCAAATGAATTGGACTAAGCTTACCGCTCCGCACATAACGTCGAAAAGTCGCCATAGAAACTTCCAGATACTCAGCTGCCTCATGAGCCGTGAATTCATCATCGGCAAGGTGCCCGAACATCTGCTGATGGGTATAATTGTCATCTTCAAGGAATCTTGCACCGAGAAGGGCAAAAAAGCGGCTCAGTTCGGCGGCAGGCATCGCCTTCATTTCGTCGAGAAGTCTTTCTGCAGTAATTGCTTGGTTCATGGTTAAACTCCCCCCTCTCGCAGATAGCGCTTTAAGGTGTCATAAAAATCCGCATGCGAGCCGATCTGGTAGAAGTCAATCATCAAAAAAGCAACCGCTTCCGTTTTCTCAAGCTGCCTTGAGTTGCCGGATTTTTGCCAACTCCTGCTCCAGGGCATTATTGGCAACCCACAAATCGACCGCCCTCTGGGCATTCAGCCAGAAATCAGGGCTGTTGCCGAATAATCGGGAAAGCCGAAGCGCCATGGAAGGGCTCAAGGCCCGCCGTTCGCGCAGCAGTTCGCTGACCGTCTGGCGAGACACCCCGAGCGCCTGGGCCAAGGCAGTGGCAGTCAAGCCGAAGTCCGGCAGGAAATCCTCACGCAGCATGACGCCGGGATGGGTTGGGGGTATAGTCCTGATTCTCATGTTTTCAATACTCATGTGGCTAGCTACAATCGTAACAACAGTAAATGTAATATAAATAGCATCGACATCATAATCATATTGTACTTTCATTAGTTTTTCTTGCTCATCCTGGTTGCTGAGCTTTTTTGTTTCTAAGCAGTTGTTCAGCGACCCATAAATTGATCAAAGTTTCTACCGTGACACCTCGCAGATGGGCTACACTTTCTACACTGGCATAAACATCAGGTTCTATAGAAATCCGTCTTCGACGGTTCATACGCACCTCGAATGTAGTTTCACTGGTTTTATCCCAGTGGTCAGCGAGGCTGTGTGTATCCCAATATTCACCAATTTTTTCAATGGAATTGGCCTTAGAAAGGCTGCTGGACATATTGTTCTGTTTAATGGTGCTCATAATGTCTTCTCTCTTTGGCGTCCATGTCTCGTGCACTAACGATAAGCGCCATGTGGTTTGGCTTGTTAATGAAGATAACAATCAAATAACGGCCAGAATCAGTTTGACCCAATGCTGCATACACATCCTCGCCGGTGCGATATCCTTTTTCAATAAAACGAAACTGAGGCTTGTTACAAAGAACCTCTTCAACTTCGTCCTGGATAACATTATGTTTCCATGCAAGTTTTTCGATAATATCCGAAAGCCAAATGAGGTCATCGATAAACATATAATTAGGCCGTTACCCCAAGGTCTACCAAAATTATATCCATGCAATTTTGTATATTAATTGTTTATTATCACGTTTTGGTGTGGATTGTAAAGGGTTGTGACGCAGGTAGTTTAAGAGAAAGGTCTATCCATTCGGTACTAAAGAAAAAAGCCCCTGATCAGGCTGGTGCCTGATCAGGGGCTTGGCAAAACAGTTAACTCGTAAGAGTTTCTACGAATTAGAAGTTAAGATTAAGGGTGTGACGCAGGTAGTAGGAATCCTCAACATCGCCATTGTAGGCGGCCTGCCAAGCATCACCGGCCATCAAATAGCCAAACTCGATACCATATGACAAGCCATTACCTAACTTGTAGGTCATGAAGGCGTCAAGTTCAAGTCCGATATCGCTCTCCTTTTCCACGCCGTTACTCCATTTGTCTGTTTCATTTAAAGACATATAAGTAAGAGTAGCGCTGACCGAGATATCGTCATTCAGCTTCATTGCGCCGTTAGCCTGGATAAGCAGCATGTTGGAGAGACGGCTGTCAATGGTCTGTCCCGGAACAGCTGCTGCATAGCCAACAATCAAAGTCTCATACTTGACATCGGCAAGGAAGTTAACGAACCCTTCACCATCATTAGCGGTAGAGGTGTCGTCGCCGGTGCCATAGCCGAGGATCACACCAACATTGGCAGGGCCTGCAGCCATTCCGGCTTCAGCCCTGAAGCACCAGCCGCTAGCAGAATAATTCGTCGCCCAATCACCCAACTGGTATTGCAGGTCGACGTTAACCGAGGCAGGACCGAACTTGCCGGCAAAATCTACGCCCAGGTTGTATGCATCCATCTCGCCAGCGGTGTTACGCAGATTGGTGATGTTGGCGCCCAACTTCATATCGCCGCCCAGTTTCTGGGAAAGCAGTGCAACATAGCCATTGATATCATCTTTGTTGGTGCCGGCAGAACCTTCTTCAAATTTAATGGTTAGCAAACCAACATGAGTCTCCGGGGTCGGGTCGGCATAGAAGATAATCGTATCATCACCGGAAGGAGAGTGATCAAAGAAGGTCTTGTTGCCGAGAGCCAGCGGGACATGGCCAACCTTGGTGCCGATCATATCGGTGATTTTGAAGTTGATCCACGCCTGAGCAAGAGAAAGATCTGTTGCATCTGTAGAAGAAACCGACTGTACTTGTTGACATGTGCCATTGACATTTTTATCGGCGGCAGTAATCTTATCATCACCATCTACGTCAGCGCAATTAACAGAAGTAGACGCAGACTGTTTGCTACCGCCGGTATTAAGACCGCTGCTGGTGCCGTTGCCCCAGGTATAGACATCGCTGCTGCCGTCGCCGGTTTCAAGCTGAATATAGCCGGAGATCTTAGGAGACATCACAACCCCGGTGCCCAGTTGCACTCGGCCGTCGTAACTGGTAGCGGCATGGCCATCCTTAACGGTGTCCTTGAACATTCTGCCGCGCATACGAATATTGCCGTCCAAGGTTACCTTAGTGCCTTCCTTGGCTAAAACATCACCATCCGCAGCCAAAACGCTTGCTGCAAAACCCAACAGGAATGAAGTGCTCAATGCCAGAGTAATTGTCTTCTTCATGCTCTTTTTAACCCCCTTGTAGATATTAATAAAAATTTACTTAGATAACGGATTCCCGACTCGGCTGCCCGGCCAGGATCTTATTCCCGGACTCTCCCGGGTATTTGCTAAAATTATTACTACGTTTGCAGTAAAAATCGATTTTCCTCAGTCAGTCAAGCTTATTTTTCCAATCACCTCCTTTTTTTAAAAAAGGTTTAGTGCATTGTCAATATATACTTCCTGCCCAGCGTTTTGCTGACTGACTGCAGTCAACCATTTGATTTTAAATAAAAAAACACTACATTCCAGACTTTTAAATTACGATATTAATAGCAAGTGCTTTGTTATTTGTCAAGAAAATCCAATTGTTAACATAAAAATAATTGAATAATTTTCCGTTTCGAGAAGTTTTCATACCACATTGTGGTATTGAGAGCAAGAATAATATGCCTCTTTTCTTGATTTTTATTGACTGGAGTTTCAACTCATTTTATTAAGGCATGGCAGCTTGTCGAGTCTTTTTTTCTATTGCCCGCTGCTTAAAAAACTATTATGAACCATGCAAAAATATAGGCTTCCGCCTGAATATCAGCCCATCTCCTTAGACAACACAAGGGATCCATGGCAGCTATCATAGAGATACGGGACATTGTCAAAACCTTTAGCGAAATTCGGGCGGTTGACGGTGTAACCCTGGCGATTGAACAGGGAACCTGTTTCGGCCTGCTGGGCCCGAATGGCGCCGGCAAGACCACCTTGATCGAGGTTATGGAAGGGATCAGCCCGCCGACCGCGGGAACCATTCTCTATCGCGGCGCACCACGGGACGCAGGATTCCGGGAAGAGATGGGTATCCAGCTGCAGAACACCGAACTGCCGCAGTACCTCACCGTCCTGGAGACCCTGGAGACCTTCCGCAACCTTTACCGGCGGCAGGCCGATCTGGCTGAACTCATCGACTCCTGCCGGCTTGGCGAGATCCTGGCCCGCGACAACAGCAAGATATCCGGAGGCCAGAAGCAGCGTCTCCTGCTGGCCATGGCCCTGGCCAATGATCCCCAGCTCGTTTTTCTCGACGAACCGACCACCGGGCTCGATCCGCAGGCCCGCCGATATCTCTGGGAGATTGTCCACCACATGAAGGCAGCCGGTAAAACAATTGTACTGACCACCCATTATATGGATGAAGCCCAGATCCTTTGCGACCGCCTGGCCATTATGGACCGGGGGAAAATCATTGCCATCGGCACGCCGCAGGACCTGCTCGATCAACACTGCCGGGGGGCAACCATCATTCTGCCCGGCTCTGTATCTGATGAGGCCCTCGCAGATCTCTCTTGTAAATGGTTCAGAATCGAAGATCGGCTCGAAATCCAGACCGACTCGATCAACGAGTGCATCCAGATCCTCATCGGCCAGGGGGTTGATCTGACCGGGATGACCGTGCGCTCCCAGACCCTGGAAGATCTGTTCTTAAAACTTACCGGCAAAGAGATCAGGAGTTGATTTTATGTGGAGACGCATCCAGACCCTGATTCAGGCGCGCAACAAGGAGTTTTACCGGGACAAATCGGCCCTCGGCTGGAATTTCCTCTTCCCTTTTCTAATCATTATCGGCTTCAACCTGATGTTCAACCAGGAGGGCCAGCATCTCTACAAAGTCGGCATCTTTAACAGCCTCCCTCAGCAAACCAGTGCTCTTGTCGGGCAGTTTCAGGCCTTCAGGCAGTCGAGATATATCGATTTTATTGAGTTCAGTTCAGAGGAACAGGCCCTTGACACCCTCAAGCACCATCGCATCGATCTGGTCATCGACCCGACCTCCGGCCGGTACTGGGTGAGCGACTCTTCGCCAAAGGGCTATGTCGTGGAAAGATTGCTCGCCGCCCAGGGAGCGCCGCCGGACAATAGATTTATCCGACAGAATGTCAAGAGCCGGGAGATCCCGTACGTCGAATGGCTCTTCCCGGGCATCCTCGGCATGAATATGATGTTCAGCTCGCTTTTCGGGGTGGGGTATGTAGTGGTCCGTTATCGCAAAAACGGGGTACTGAAACGGTTGAGCGTAACCCCGGTCTCCCCTTTCGAGTTCCTCAGCGCCCAGGTCATTTCGCGGATGTTTCTCCTGCTGATGACCACATTCATCATCTTTACCGGCTGCTCACTGCTCTACGGCTTTGAGTGCCGGGGCGGGTATCTTGATCTGGCGATCGCCTTCACGTTGGGCGGCTTCAGCATGGTGGCCCTCGGTCTGCTGATTGCCACCCGCAGCGCCAGTGAGGAGTTTGCCGGCGGTCTGTTAAACTTGATTACCTGGCCGATGATGTTTCTTTCCGAGGTCTGGTTCTCACTGGAAGGGGCCATGCCGTGGGTCAAGACCTTTTCCAAGGCCTTTCCGCTCACCCATCTGATCGACAGCGTCCGCCGCATTATGAATGATGGCGCCAATCTCTACGACGTCCGTTACCAGATGATAACCCTGGCCGCAATGTCCGTGGTCTTCCTGTCGGCCGGCTCCTGGTTTTTCAAATGGCAAAAGGATTGATGTAGGGGCAGCCCCCCGTGGCTGCCCTTGTAGTTACCATTTTTTCAGCCGCTCGATCTCTTTTCTGGCGGCAACCAGCTCTTCG
>Ga0208863_1000393_pt1 | contig 46815 bp, 41 predicted proteins | sample RifOxyD3_FD_184040 | JGI IMG/M metagenome (GOLD analysis project Ga0208863, IMG submission 184040) | Soil microbial communities from Rifle, Colorado - Rifle Oxygen_injection D3 (SPAdes) | ecosystem: Environmental > Terrestrial > Deep subsurface > Rock core/Sediment | place: Rifle, Colorado... | reverse complement strand
GTTTCGCTGGCGCTGATGCCCTTGCTCTCCAAACATCTGGTGGTCAATGAAGTGCTGATCAGCGGCTTGAGTGCGACGCTCATCAAACATCGTGACGGCACGACCAATATCGACGATCTGTTGGGCAAAGATGAAAAGCCAAAAGACAGTAAGTCGCCGCTTAGCTTCGATATCGCCGCGTTTAGGATTGAAAAAACCCGGCTGACCTATCGCGACGAAGGTTCGGGGGCACAGTACCACATTGCAGATTTAAACCTGAAAACCGGGCGCATCGCCAATGGTGTGCCGGGCAACGTGGAACTGACGGCCCGCGTGCAGGGCAATCAGCCTAAGCTGGATATCACCGCGAAGCTCAAGAGTGGGCTGACTTTCGATCTGGATCATCAGTCCTATCAGTTGACCGGGATGGATGTGCAACTTGGCGGCGCTGCGTTGGATGTGGCTAATCTGAAACTCAATGCCACTGGCGATGCCCGTGCGAATCTGTCCACGCGGGAATTCGGGGCGCATCAATTTAAGTTGAGTGCGACCGGCGTTAAGGCTAAAGCTAATTTTGATGTCAGCGTGGCGGCGCCTGAGTTGAGCCTTACCCGTGATAAATTCACCGGACATGATTTGCGGCTGGATGCCAAGCTGGATGGCGCGCCAGGTCTCGTGGTGGCCGCGTTATCTCTGCCCGAGTTGCAGGGCAATGAAAAATCGTTCAAGGTGGCCGCACTCAAACTGGATCTGGATGTGAAGCAGGCGGAACAAGCCTTCAAGGTGGCGCTCAGCTCGCCGTTGTCGGGTAATTTTCAGGATAGACAATTCGATCTTGCTCATCTGACGCTGGCGGTAAATGCGACCGGTGACAAGTTGCCGAAGGTGAGCAGCCAGCTGTCGGGTAGTGTTCAGGTCGATGCGTTAAAGCAGACCGTGCAGGCGAATCTGGCCGGTGGGCTGTTGCAAAGCCAGATCAAAGCACATGTCGGCGTGAAGGATTTTGAGCATCCGGCGATAGATTTCGATCTGGGTGTCGATCAGTTTGACGCCGATCTGTATCTGCCGAAAAAGCAGGCTGCCAAAACGAATCAGCCCGAATCGCCCATCGATCTGTCGGCTTTGCGCAGTCTGAATCTGGACGGCAGTGTGCGTATCGGCAAACTGAAAGCCGCCAATATTAAATTGAGCGACTTGAAATTTGCGCTGGCCGCGCATCAGGGCGTGCTCAAAGTTAGCCCTCTGTCGGCGAATCTGTATCAGGGGAGTATACAGGGGAATCTGCTGGTGAATGCGGCTGGAATGCAAAATATACAAATAAATCAAATGCTTAGTGGTGTAAATGTGGCGGCGTTGACGCGCGATGCGGCCGGCTTCGATACGCTGGAGGGGCGAGGCACGGTGGCGATGAATCTGTCCATGCAGGGCAATACGGTAAGTGCGATGAAAAAGGCGATGAACGGCACTCTGTCGCTAAACCTGACGGACGGGGCGATCAAGGGCATCAATATCGCCAGGAAACTGCGCGATGCGCAGTCCATGTTGGGCAAGACGCAAACCCAGTCGGCCAATCAGAGCGAAAAAACGGACTTCAGTGAGCTCAAAGCCAGCTTCAAGGTAAACAACGGCGTAGCGCATAACGACGATTTGTCGCTCAAGTCGCCGCTCTTGAGACTTGCCGGTAATGGCGATATCAATGTGGGACAGGACAGCATGAACTATCTGGCGAAAGCCACGCTGGCCAGGACGCTGGAGGGGCAGGGCGGTCGGGATACGGTGGGCGGTATCACCGTGCCGGTGCGGGTTAGCGGTCCGTTCAGCGATTTGAAGTACACGCTGGATTTCGGGGCAATGGTGAGTGAGGCGGCTAAACAAAAAGTAGAAGTGAAGAAGCAGGAAGTGAAAACCCGCTTGCAGGATCAACTCAAAAACAGCCTGAAGGGGTTGTTCAAATAATGTCCGGTTTTTCTGCTAACCTCATCGCCTGGCAGCGCTGCCATGGCCGCCATGATCTGCCCTGGCAAGGGGGCGATGCTTATCGCGTGTGGTTGTCCGAGATCATGTTGCAACAGACTCAGGTTGCCACCGTGATTCCCTATTACCGTCGTTTTGTCGAGTTTTTTCCGGACGTCGTAGCGCTGGCCGATGCCAGCGAGGAGCAGGTTCTGGCGCACTGGAGCGGGCTGGGATATTACGCGCGCGGGCGTAATCTGCACCGTGCCGCAAGGATGATCGTCACGCAGCATGCCGGGAAATTTCCGGAACAGTTTGAGCACATTCTGGCCTTGCCCGGTGTCGGTCGTTCAACCGCCGCCGCGATCTGTGCACAGGCTTATCATCAGCGCCACGCGATACTCGACGGCAACGTCAAGCGTGTCCTGACGCGCTATTGCGGCATTGCGGGGGCGACGGCGGTCAAGTCGGTTGAAAATCAACTTTGGCTGCTGGCTGAGTCGCTGCTGCCAAACGGGCATGGCGATGAGGTTGACGTTGACGTTGATGATGCAATTTGCCATGCCAGTTTCCCTCACTACGCTCTCCCCATTTCCAACTTTCCCCCGCAAGCAGGGGAAAGGGCAAACGAATCGCTACGCGAGCTTGATGTTAACTGCGAGATTGCGACCTATACCCAAGCGTTGATGGATATGGGCGCAACGCTGTGTACGCGCACTCGCCCCAAATGTGCATCGTGTCCGGTGCAAGGCGCTTGTGTGGCTTATCAGACCGGGCGGGTGGCCGAGTTGCCGACGCCGAAAGTGCGCAAGGTGGTGCCGGAGCGACGGGCGACTTTTTTGCTGGTGATGAGCGGGCGCGAGATCTTGCTGGAAAAGCGCGGGCCATCGGGATTGTGGGGCGGGCTCTGGTGCCTGCCCCAGCGGGATGAGGGCGAGCATGAATATGAACCGGGCTGGACGATAGGCGAGCAAATCACCTTGCCCGCCTTTACTCACGTTTTTACCCATTTTAAATTGCACATCACGCCGCGCCTGCTGCGCTTGGTGCACAAACCCTGCCCGATGCAACAAGCGGGTAGCGTCTGGATGGATGTAGATGACGCTTTGAATGCCGCGATTCCAACCCCGGTGCGGCAATTGCTGGAAAAAATAACGACAGGAATATGATGATGCGAGCATTGGCCTTATTGATGGCTTTTTGGAGTGCCTCTGCTGCGGGCGAGGAAAGCTCGACCGGGCAGTTCTTGTACTTGCCGGTTTATTCGCATATCTGGCACGGTGATCGCGCGGGAGAAGAGAAATCGCCTGCGAAGAGCCTGGTGTCGGTGCTGGTCAGCATACGCAATACCAGTCTGAAAAACCCGATCCGGATTTTATCGGCGCGCTATTACAGTACAGAAGGTCGTCTGATCAATGAGTATCTGGCTAAACCGGCTACCCTCAATGTCATGGGAACGCTGGAGTTGTTTGTCGAACGCAAAGAGGCCGAAGGCGGTTCGGGGGCGAACTTTGTGATCCAGTGGGAGGCGAGCGTGGCGAGCAATCCGCCTATCGTTGAGGCCGTACACGCCGATATCCGGGGCGGTAGTCACGCGCTGACTTTTGTCACCACTGCACGCGCCATTAACGCCGATAAATAAGAGTTGTTTTAACTTATTGATTGCTTGAGTTTTTTATGGCTCAAGTCTTTGCTTGATGCAGGCGTTTTTCTGCAACTTCCAGTTCATCCGGCAGACCCAGTAATACCAATACATCGCCAGCCTGCAAGATCATGTCCTCACTGGGTTGTGTGCCGTGTACGTTGTAGCGGCGCAGAGCCTTGACCTCTATATTCAGTTCATCGAGTGCCAGTTCTCCCAGACGGCGACCGGCAAAGGGTGAATCCTCTTTGATCAGCGTGTTCAAAAAGCGCGGCTGCATCTCATCGCTGATCCTGGAATCATCCTGAGAAGGCAGGTAACCGCTGAACATCGTATAGCGGCGGGCGCGATTGGTCTGGACGTGACGCACCACGCGATTGAGTGGCACGCCGGCCATCAGCAGCGCGTGCGAAGCGAGCATTACGCTGCCCTCGAGCACTTCGGCCACGACCTCCGCCGCACCCGCATTCTTCAGCGTTTCGACATTGGAATCATCGTTGGCGCGTACCACCACGGGCAGGTCGGGGCGCAGCTCTTTGACGTGGCGCAGGATGTTCAGTGTTGAGTGTTTGTCTTTGTAGGTGATGACGAGCACTTTTGCGCGCATCAGACCCGCTGCGAGCAATACCTCACGTTTACCGGCATCACCATACACCACGCTTTTGCGCGCGGCGGAGGCCTCACTTACACGATGCGAATCCAGATCCAGTGCGATGAAATTGAGCTTTTCCTCTTCTAAGATGCTGGCCAGTTTTTGTCCGCTGCGACCGTAACCGCACAAGATGACATGGCGGGTGGTAGCCATGCTTTTGATCGCGATCTGGTGCATTTGCAAGGCGCGGTTGGTCCATTCATCGGAAGAGAAGCGCCGGCTGATGGCTTCGCCGTATTGAATCAGAAAAGGCGCGCTCAGCATGGATAGCAGCATGGCGGCCAGCGTGATTTGCAACATTTCGCCGTGGATTAAATGCGCTTCGTCCGCCAAAGTCAGCAACACGAAGCCGAATTCGCCAGCTTGAGCCAGTCCAATCCCGCTGCGCAGAGCTACGCCCATGTTGCCCTCAAAGGCACGCGCCAGCAGTGCCAGCAGCAGGACTTTGAACAGGATCAGGGCTGCGAGGGCGAGTAATATCCAGCCTAAGTCGGCCGCCACATCGGCCAGATTGAGTTTCATGCCTATGGTGACAAAAAACAGCCCCAGCAGTACGTCGCGAAACGGTTTAATGTCTTCTTCCACCTGATAGCGGTATTCGGTCTCGGAGATCAGCATGCCGGCGACAAAAGCGCCCAGCGCCAGAGAGAGCCCCGCCGATTCGGTCAAGTAGGCCAATCCCAGCGTGATAAACAGCACGTTGAGGGAAAATAATTCTGAGGATTTCTGGCTGGCGACGATGTGAAACCAGCGGCGCATGATGCGCTGACCGAACACCAGCAAAATCAGCAGGACGATGGCGGCCTTGAGCATCGCCAGTCCCAGTGTGGCGGATAAGTTGCCCTGGTCGGAGGCTAACGCCGGGATGATGATCAAGAGGGGGACGACGGCCAGATCTTGAAACAGCAATACGCCCATCATTTGCTGGCCATAGGGGAGATTGATTTCGGCGCGTTCAACCAGCATTTTGCTGACGATCGCCGTGGATGACATGGCCAGCACGCCGCCTAATGCCAAACCTGCACGCCAGTCCAGACCGTAAGCCCACGCCGCACTCATTACCAGCAGGATGCTGAGCAGCACTTGTGCGCTGCCCAAACCAAACACCGTGCGCTTCATGGCTTTGAGCCTGGTCAGGCTAAATTCCAGTCCGATGCTGAACATCAAAAACACCACGCCAAATTCGGCGAGGTGGCGGGTGCTCGGTGCATCCGGTATCCAGCCAAAGGCGTGCGGGCCGATCAGTATGCCGACCGCGAGATAGCCTAACATCACCGGCAAACGCAGGATGCGGCAAACGACCACCACCATGACGGCGGAGGCGAGCAGAATGAGTACGGGGGAGAGCGAGTTGTCCATCTGATTTAGTGTGGAATAGGCGCCCCCTGATAATGCCGTACTAACGTGCACTTTGCAAACCGCTTCTCCCTTTCACGCAACAACTTGGGCACAGGCCCTTCGTTGTGCGGGGAATGCCCTTGCGGCATCTCCCTTCTCCCTTCTTTGCCTGACCTTGCTATAATGCGCCGCATGAATAAATCAATCTCCGCTGCGCCGCGTGCGCTAGAACTGGGACGTCAGGTCCTGAATATTGAAGCGGCTGCCGTTCAGGCCTTAAGTCTGCGCCTCGACGACAGTTTTTTACACGCGCTGGATTTGATTTTGCGCTGTGAAGGGCGGGTCATCGTCAGCGGGATGGGAAAGTCGGGGCACATCGCACGTAAGATTGCTGCGACCATGTCCAGTACCGGAACTCCCGCCTATTTTGTGCATCCGGGTGAAGCAAGTCACGGCGATCTGGGGATGGTGGCAAGCTGCGATGTGTTTATCGCGCTGTCTTATTCCGGCGAGAGTTCCGAGCTGATGACCATCGTGCCTATCCTCAAACGTCAGGGGGCAAAGTTGATCAGCATCACCGGATTCCCGTCCTCCAGTCTGGCGCGGGTCGCCGATGTGCATCTGAATGCGGCGGTGGACAAGGAGGCTTGTCCGATGGGGCTGGCGCCGACCACCAGCACGACGGCGACGCTTGCGTTAGGTGATGCGCTGGCGGTGGCGCTGCTCGATGCGAAGGGCTTTAGTGCGGAAGATTTTGCGCGTTCTCATCCGGGTGGCAGTCTGGGGCGGCGCTTGCTGACGCGGGTTTGCGATATCATGCGCAGCGATACCCGCATCCCCAGCGTGCAGGAGGACGTGATGTTGAGCACGGCGCTGCTGGAGATGTCGCGCAAAGGCGTGGGCATGACAGCGATTGTCGATAATAATGAGGTGGTTTTGGGTATTTACACCGATGGCGATTTGCGTCGCACGCTGGAGAAGCGGCTGGATTTCAATGTCACGCCGGTCAAGAGCGTGATGTCGGCTAATCCTCGCTGCATCAGTGCGGAGAGTCTGGCGGTCGAAGCGGTGCAGTTGATGGAGCAATACAATATCAATCAGATGCTGGTGGTGAACGAGCAGCACCAACTGGTAGGCGCACTGAATATGCACGATTTGCTGCACGCCAAAGTGATTTAAAGACGTTTTTACTTACTACTTCCCATTCACCACTCTCACGAGGTTTCTATGTTTTTAAGTCGCGCAAAATTGATACGTCTGGTCGCCTTTGATGTGGACGGGGTGATGACCGATGGCGGTTTGTATCTGTCCGATTCGGGCGATGAGTTCAAACGATTCAATTCACTGGACGGACACGGCATCAAGATGCTGCGTGCCAGCGGTGTCGAGGTGGCGATCATCACCGGACGCACTTCGCGCTGCGTCGAGGCGCGCGCCAAAAATTTGGGTATCGCACATGTCTATCAGGGGGCGGAGCACAAGCTGGAAGCGATGGTGGATCTGCTGGGTAAGTTGAATTTGTCTCGCGATGCGGCGGCCTACATGGGCGATGATGTGGTCGACCTGTGTGTGATGCGCCATGTGGGGCTGGCCATCGCCGTGCCGGATTCGCCGCAGTTGGTGCGCGAGCACGCCAATTATGTGACTAAGCGCAGCGGCGGGCACGGTGCTGTGCGCGAGGCCTGCGAGTTGATTATGTCGGCGCAAGGCACGCTGGATGCACAACTGGCTCCTTATTTGAAATGACTGTCGCTACGAGGACCCGCTATTGGTTGCCATTGTTGCCTTTGCTGGGTCTGCTGGCGTTCGTCTACTGGCTGGACAGCCAGGTGCAGCAGGAAGTCGCCGCCGCCATCAATAATCAGCGTCACGACCCCGATGTCATTATGGGAAATTTTTCCTCGACTAAAATGGACCAGTCTGGTGTGCCCGGGCTGCTGCTGAGCGCCAGACAGTTGAGGCACTATCCAGATCACGACACTACCGAGCTTGATTTACCATATCTGACGATGTTGAGTGATGAACATCCTGCTGTGCATATGCGCGGCAACCGGGGCAATATTTCCAGTCGCGGTGATGAGGTGGTGTTCCAGGAGAATGTCAGTGTGCTGCGCGAAGCGGATAATAGGCAGGCCGCGATGACCTTGAACACACACTATTTACGCGTCCTCCCGGAGCAAGAGTGGGCCAATACGGATAAGGCGGTGACGATAAAAAATGCCTCTACCACGATCAGCGCCGTTGGGCTGGAAATGGATAATAAAGTACAAACCCTGAAACTGCTCTCTCATGTTAGAAGCGAGTCTTTGCCAAATGCGAAATAATATATTGTTTTTATTGGTTTTTATATCGTTTCCGAGCTATGCGGAGCGCGCCGATCGCAATAAGCCTATCAATATCGAAGCGGATCAGGTGCTAGTCGATGACGCGAAGCAAACCAGCACTTTTACCGGTAAGGTGGTACTGATACAGGGCACCATGGTCATCCATGGTGACAAGGTCGTGGTTGTGGAGGATAAGCAGGGTTACAAACAGGGAACGGCATATGGGCACACGGCCAGTTTCAGGCAAAAACGTGAAGGTCTGGATGAATATGTCGAGGGCTACGGTGAGCGCATCGTTTACGATACCCGTCTCGATACGGTAGATTTTTATGTGCAGGCGCGGGTTAAGCGTGCTCAGGATGAGGTACGCGGTGAGCACATCACTTATAACTCGAAAACGGAAATTTTCCAGGCTGACGATAAAGGCGCAGCGTCCAACACTGGTGCCCCTAAACGGGTGCACGCAGTGCTGCACGCTAAACCTAAATCGGGCGAAGAAGCGGATGTGCCAAAAACCGTTAATCCTATTCCAGCAGCGGGGGCTCAATGAGCGAGTTACGGGCGCTTGGCCTGAAGAAAAAATATGGACTGCGCACTGTGGTGCATGACGCCTCTTTGTCGGTTAAAAGCGGTGAGGTGGTCGGGTTGCTGGGCCCGAACGGTGCGGGTAAGACGACTTCATTTTATATGATCGTCGGTTTGGTTGCAGCTGATGGCGGAAAAATATTTATTGATAATCAAGATGTTACGCATATGCCTATACACCGGCGTGCCCGCCTTGGGCTAGGTTATCTGCCTCAGGAAGCGTCTATCTTTCGCCGCATGACCGTGGCGCAGAATATACAGGCGGTGCTGGAGTTGCAGAACCTGTCCGGGGAGGACATCAGTCGCCGGTTGGAGGGGCTGTTGACTGATTTGCACATCGAAGGGATACGGGATAATCAGGCGATCAGTCTGTCCGGTGGTGAGCGGCGTCGTGTTGAGATCGCGCGTGCGCTGGCCACCGATCCGCGCTTCATTCTGCTGGATGAGCCGTTTGCAGGGGTTGATCCCATCGCGGTGCTGGATATTCAGAAAATTATTCGATTCCTCAAGGAACGCAATATCGGGGTGCTGATCACCGATCACAACGTTCGCGAAACACTGGGAATCTGCGATCGCGCGTATATTATTAACGCCGGAGCGGTGATGGCTGAAGGCAAACCGGATGAAATCATCTACAATGAAGGCGTGAGGAAAGTTTATCTGGGTGAAAACTTCAAGCTTTGAAGTCTGGCTCTCCCGGAAGCGTTTTCCAGGTACGACATTAAGTAATGAAAGCATCTCTACAACTTCGCCTGTCTCAGCAACTGACGCTTACCCCTCAGTTGCAACAGTCTATACGGCTACTACAACTCTCCACTCAGGACATGCAGCAGGAAGTCGCGCGCCTGATCGAAGAAAATCCCCTGCTGGAACTGGCCGAAGACGTTTCGTTCAGCAATTTTGTCGCTGAGCCGCGCAGTAATGCGGAGCCTGCTGAGTCTTCCGAGCCTGAAGCGGAACGCAACGATGATGCTGCCGGGCAGTGGAATGTTGCCCCGCACAACGATGAAAACGACAGCTTTCCGGAACAGGCGGCGTTGAAGGCGAGCATGCGTGAATACCTGCACAGCCAGTTATCGGTTAGTCAGTTAAATCAAAAAGATATACAAATTGTAGGCATGTTGATCGATGCGCTTGATGAGAACGGCTATCTTGCGCAGGACTTGTCTGAGCTGGTGGCGTTGTTGCCTGAAGAGCTGGCGATTACGCTGGATGACCTTGAAACGGCACTGGTGCAGTTGCAATATCTGGATCAGCCGGGGTTGGGCGCACGCAATTTAAGCGAATGTCTGGCCTTGCAACTGAAAGCGCTGCCGGAAGAGACGCCGCAGCGCGAACTGGCGATTGTGCTGGTCAGCGAACATTTAGAACTGGTCGCCGCGCATGATTTTGCTAAAATTAAAAAGCTGCTGCGCTGTACTGATGATAACCTGCGCGCAGCTCAGAGTTTGATTGTCGGACTCAACCCTAAACCGGGTGCGGAATTCGATTTGAGTGTGGCCGATTATGTAGTTCCCGATGTCATCGTGGAGAAACACAAGAATAAATGGCGCGTCAGATTAAATCAGGAGGCGATGCCCCGGCTGCGCGTAAACCAGATGTATGCGAATATATTGCAACAGCGCGATGAAAAGACCGGTTCGCCGCTGACAGCGCAGTTGCAGGAGGCGAACTGGCTGGTTAAAAGTTTAAGGCAGCGGTTTGAAACGATTCTGCGGGTAGCTCAAGAGATTGTCGAGCGTCAGGGCGCCTTTTTGGAACACGGCGATATCGGTATGCGCCCGCTGGTGTTGCGCGAAGTCGCCGATGCACTGGAGTTGCACGAATCGACGGTCTCACGCAGTACTACGCAAAAGTTTATGCGTACCCCGCGTGGAATTTATGAATTTAAATATTTCTTTGGCAGCGGCTTAGTCACTGAAAGTGGGGATGTTTGTTCTTCCGCCGCAATACGCGAACTGATTAAGCAGTTGGTCAGTACGGAGGATACATGTAAACCACTGACTGACGGACGTATGTCAGAAATCTTGGCACAGCAGGGCATAGTTGTCGCCCGGCGTACCATAGCAAAGTATCGGGAAACGTTACACATACTCCCGGTGAATCTCCGTAAATCACTCTAAAACAAGGAGCATAAAATGAACCTCCATATAACCGGACACCACCTGGAAATTACTCCAGCTATTCGTGACTATGCGACTGGCAAGTTCAGCAAGATCAAACGCCATTTCGATAATGTCATGGACGTGAACATCATTCTTTCGGTTGATAAGCTGAAGCAGAAAGCCGAGGCTACGGTGCATATCAGCGGAAAAAATGTTTTTGTCGAGTGCGAAGACGAAAATCTGTATGCCGCTATCGATGCGCTGGTCGACAAACTGGATCGTCAGGTCATCAAGCACAAAGAAAAGCTGGCTGACAGACGCCATGATGAAACAGGCAACCAGGCCGTGGTAGAAGAATAAGAAGAATAATCCTTTATGGGCGGCAGCGATGCCGCCCTTTTGCCTAAGGCATATCACGATGAATTTAATCAGTAAAATTCTGGCACCCGGCAATATATTGCTGGATACTGAATCTACCAGCAAAAAACGCGTCTTTGAGCGCGTGGGTTTGCTGTTTGAGAACCAAATGCAAATTGCGCGCAGTCAGGTGTTTGACAGCCTGTTTGCACGCGAAAAACTGGGTTCGACCGGGTTGGGGCAGGGAGTGGCCATCCCGCACGGACGCATCCCCAAGCTGCGCGATGCGACAGCATGTTTTGTTAGAACCAGTCATTCCATTCCTTTTGACGCGCCGGATGGTCAGCCGGTGGAATTGATTTTTGTGTTGCTCGTCCCCGAGTTAGCCACGGATTTGCATCTGCAAATTTTGGGTGAGCTGGCGCAGATGTTCAGCGACGCAGATTTTCGCAAAAAATTACAGGAATGCACGGACGTGAATACCATTCATCAGATGTTTTTTGACTGGAACGGCGCGGCATGAGTCAGGTAAATATCCGGCAGCTGTTTGACGACAAGCAGGCGCGACTGGAATTGACCCGTATTGCCGGTATAGACGGCATAGACCGGATTATAGATAGTGAAGCGGTTGAGGGTTCTAACCGGGAAATGGTCGGGCATTTGAGCCTGATACATCCGAGTTGGGTGCAGGTGTTGAGTGAAAATGAGCTCGATTATCTGCGCAACCTGAGTCAGGAGGAACGCGACAGCGCTTTTGATCAGATCGAACAAAACGGTACAACTTGCCTGATTGTGGCAGGCGCGATCAATATTCCGCAGGAACTGATCGCTTTCGCGAACCGCAGCAGCATTCCGCTGTTCGCGTCCCCTAAGCCGAGCGTGCACCTGATGTGGCTGATCCGCCACTATCTGGCCAAGGAACTGGCTGACTTTACCACGCGTCACGGCGTGTTTCTGGATGTGCTGGGCGTGGGGGTGATGATTGCCGGAGAGAGCGCCGTCGGTAAGAGTGAGTTGGGGCTGGAACTTATCACGCGGGGCAGCGGGCTGGTGGCCGATGATGTGGTCGAGTTGCACCGCATTACCCCCGATACGCTGGAGGGGCGTTGTCCGGAGTTGCTGCGCGACTTTCTGGAGGTGCGTGGTTTAGGCGTATTGAATATCCGCACCATGTTTGGTGAAACGGCGGTGCGGCGCAAGAAGAGTCTGAAGCTCATCGTGTATTTGCACCGAACCCGTGAAGGTGAGCTGTCGCAAATGGAGAGATTGCCGCTCGTGTCGACGCATCAGGAAATTCTCGGCGTGAAAATTGATGCGGTCAATATTCCGGTGGTTGCCGGACGAAATCTGGCTGTGTTGGTCGAAGCTGCCGCGCGCAATTTCGTACTGCAACAACGAGGGATTAATACCATGCAGGAATTTATCACCCGACACGATCAGATGATGCTGGTCGATTGATATGCAGTTATTTTTGTTAAGCGGTTTGTCAGGATCCGGTAAGAGCGTTGCACTTAAAGTGCTTGAAGACAGTGGGTTTTACTGTGTCGATAATCTGCCGGCGGAACTTTTGACTGCCCTGGTCGAGCATCTGATCGCGGGCGGCTATGACAAAATGGCGGTCAGCATCGATGTGCGCAGCGCGAACAGTGTGCAGAAATTGCCGGAAATCTTGCAGAAACTGATGCAAAAAAATCTGGCCGTGCATGTGTTGTTCCTGGACGCCAAGTCTGACACGCTGGTGAAACGCTTTTCTGAAACGCGTCGCATGCACCCCTTGAGCGATGGTATGCGCACTTTACCTGAGTGTGTTCAGGCTGAACGCGAGTTGCTGGCGGGCATCAGCAATATCGGCCACCATATCGATACCAGTGAGCTGGGCGCGAATGCGCTCCGGGCATGGATCAAGCAGTTTATCAAGCTGGATCGCGCGCAGCTGACGTTGATGTTTGAGTCGTTCGGCTTTAAACACGGCATACCGCTGGATGCAGACTTTGTGTTTGATGTACGATGCCTTCCTAATCCGTTTTACGATGTGGCGCTACGCCCGCTGACGGGTAAGGATCTGCCTGTTGCCGTTTTTCTGGAAAGTACACCTACGGCGCAGCAGATGCTGGCCGACATATCGGGATTCGTGGAGCGCTGGTTGCCGAACTTCATCGCAGATAACCGCAGTTATTTGACAATCGCTATCGGATGTACCGGAGGGCAGCATCGTTCGGTCTATCTTTGCGAAAAACTCACTCAGTATTTCGAATCGCGCCAGCAGGTCATATTGCGTCACCGCGAATTAACTTAACGGGCTAAATGGCAATGCCAGTTTATGATGAAAATAAGATGCCCGTTCCCCTCACTCCAACCCTCTAGTGGAGCAACTAGCCATTCGACTAAGCTATCAATAAACGATAGCCAAGTCGCTGGTTATCCCGCTCGCTGTAGAGGGGGCAAACGAATCGCTGTGCGAGCTTTGTTTTAAAGATGGTCGTACTGCAGCACATCAGGTTGGGAGACTGGCTGACGCTGGTGATGGGTGGCGCGTGCATTATTTTCCTGGTCATGAAGCTGTGGAGCGGCGATCTGGCAGATAAAGCGGTGATCCGCAGTGGTGGCAAAGTGTTTCTTGAGGTAACGTTGTCGAAAGATCAGCAGATTGAAGTGCCGGGGCCTCTGGGCATCAGCGTGATTACGATTAAAGATCGCAAGGCGCGCATCGCCTCTGACCCCAGTCCTCGTCAATACTGTGTACGGCAGGGCTGGTTGCAACAGGCCGGCGAGGTCGCCTTATGTTTGCCCAATCAAGTGAGTGTCGAATTAACCGGCAGTCATAAACGTTATGACAGCCTCAGCTACTGAGAAACAGGAAGGGGATGAAAGACCGCAGGGGTCTTCGCCTAAAAACATAGTCGCGCTTTGTGCTCGTTGTTTTGAGCGAGGGGGGAAGGGGGAAGGGAAAAACCGTTCCACGATCCTGCTGCATACCACCGATGAGGATCACCATGTCGCGCGGATGGCGGCGGTAGCGCTCGGGCTAACTATACTGGAAGGCGCGATTCCATCGCCTTTGCCGGGGGTCAAGCCGGGACTTGCCAATATCGTGACCTTGATCGTGCTGGCGCGCTACGGTTGGCGTACCGCCGTCTGGGTGTCTTTGCTCAGGGTGTTTGCCGGCAGTTTGCTGTTCGGGAATTTCCTTACGCCGGGTTTCTTTTTAGGCTTGTCCGGCGCGCTGTTCAGCTTGTTGGTGTTAGCTTTTGCACGGTATTTACCTTCGCGCTGGTTTGGGCCTGTCAGTCACAGTATTTATGCGGCCTTTGCCCATATCGGGGGGCAGATGGCCGTGGTTTATCTTTGGCTGATTCCAAGTGCAGGGATCGCTTATCTGATCCCGCTATTCGCCACCGCTGCGCTGCTGTTCGGTGCGGTAAACGGCCTGATTGCGGCGCGTTTCATGGATGATGCAAAAAATCAATAAGTTGGAGCGTAGATGGGGTCAGGCCTTTACTTTATAGTTTTTGCTAATTTTCTCCGAGAAAAAAGTGTGCATTGCTTTGAGTGAAAATTAATTGTAGATTGCTACTCGTTTATTATCGATAAACTATAAAGTAAAGGCCTGACCCCGTTCCGTTATGAAAACTATCAATCTTGCCTTAACTGGTGCATCTGGTATGCCCTATGGTATGCGGCTGCTGGAGTGTCTGTTAAAAAGCGGTCATCGCGTGCATCTGGTGTACTCGCAAGCCGCACAGATCGTCGCTAAGCAGGAAATGGATATGGTGCTGCCAGCCAGGCCGCAGGACGCAGAGCGCGCGTTGAGCGAACGTCTGGGCGACTATAGCGGAGAGTTGTGTGTGTTTGGTCGGGATGATTGGTATGCGCCTATGGCTTCAGGCTCGAATCCGGGCGATGCGATGGTTATTTGTCCCTGTACCATGGGCACGCTGGGCAAGATTGCGACTGGTATCAGCGATGATCTGATTGCCCGCGCGGCGGATGTGATGATTAAAGAACGGCGCACTCTGATACTTGCGCCGCGAGAAATGCCGTTTTCGGTGATTCATTTGGAAAATATGCTTAAACTTGCCCGTGCGGGCGTGGTCATCATGCCGCCAACCCCGGGGTTTTATTATCAACCGGGCAGTGTTCAGGATATGGTAGATTTTGTGGTGGCACGTATCCTGGATCATCTCGGTGTGGCGAATGACTTGCAGCCGAGATGGGGGACGCCTAGTGGGTCACTTTGAGCATACGCATGGGGTCAGGCCTTTACTTTATAGTTTTTGTTAATTTTCTTCGAGAAAAAAGTGTGCATTACTTGGAGTGAAAATTAATTGTAGATTGCTACACAATTTCTTAATCGATAAACTATAAAGTAAAGGCCTGACCCCGTTTGTGTAACAGCAAGAAAAAAGAAGCAAGGATGGGGATTAACGTAACACCCACTGACCATGCTGCTTGATTTCCCGGTACATCGCATCCGGCGCAATATCAATACTCCCCGGCCAAGTGACTACACCGTAGTCCAAATAGGCCCGACAAAAAAAATCAGGGTCTTTTAGCGACTCGAACACACCGAAAAGATGGCTTTGTTCAAAAATAACACGGCCCTGCATACCATCTGCGAAACGCACCTGCAGACTCATATCAGAGCATGCTGCCACCTCAACCACATCCCATTCCATCATCTTTATCCCTCTACTGCAAAGGTGGAATCTGTTTTGGCTGCTGCTTGGCGGCGCATAAATCCCAATCGTTCAACAATTCGTTTTGATGCAACTCCGCCCAATCCAGCACCAATTCTTGCGCACGTCGCGGCAAACGACCTTCAGAAAGTTCCAGCTTTTGAATATCAACCACAGCCTTGAATTCTGCGTACTCAACGTGAAAATGGGGTGGCGCATGATCATCAAAAAACATCTTGATGAAAATCCCGTAAAACATACTGATCGTTGGCATGACACACCTCACATTAATTTCGCAGCATAGTGTAGCAAACTTTCTGATTAAAAAGCAAAAAACAGGGGAGGTGTCATTGCGAAGCCCGCAGGGCTGTGGCAATCCAGACCGTTAAATACTGGATTACTTCGTCACAAAGTTCCTCGCAATGACAGCACGGCTTAATTTTTGATTGAACCATCGCATCTACTACAAGCGATTGCTGTAGGGCGTTCGTTACTGCTCATCAGAAAAATGACTTCATAACCAATGCAACAACCCCGCCCAGGATCAAACCCATCATCCATTTCATCATATGCAACTCTGACTTAATCGGCACCAGTTCCAATTGCAAATCCTTCTTCGTCACTAATTCCTGATCTACCGAAGCATCACGATAAGCAGTTGCTATGGATTCGGCTTGCGCTTCATTAAGACCACCAGCCTCTAAAGTTTTTACAAACTTCAATGTATCGAATGTTACGGCGCTCATTATTTTCTCCTTTTACTCAATGTTGCGAAGTGTAGCAAACTTCTTGTTTCAAAAGCACAAAAAACAGGGGAGTCCGAAGACTCCCCTGTTTTATTTTCTAGCAGTTTCGTGGATCGCCGTCCAGCTTCAGACGGCTTTCCTTGATTCTGTTACATTACCAAGCTGCTTCCAACATGAATGTTGTCAGAGCAGTGATTGGGTTTTGACCAACTGCATTACCACGGAAAGAACCGCTGTAAGAACTGTGGTTCAAGTGCAGGGCAACGTTCTGAGTCAGGTCGTAAACCGCAGTCAGTGTGATCGCATTGTCGCCATCTACACCTGCAGCACCACCTGTCTTAGCGTTACGGTAAGCAGCGCCGACATGCAAGGCGTGTGGGATTACGCTGTAGTCAACACCGATAGTCATTGCCTTACGAGCATTCAGTCCGCCATTGAACATGTTAGCGGTTACTAGCGTTGATGCTGGTGCAGTTCCATGCTGTACGTAAACGCCCATTTCATTGCCGCCCAATTCGCCATGCGCTTGCAAGTCAAAGAAAGTCGCGCGAGTCTCGCCCAGGGCCAAGCCAATTGCGGATGTACCGCTGAATGAACCAGCACCAACAATCATCGACCAGTCACCAACAGTTGGTGTTGCAGCGATACGGAAGTAGCTGTTCTTCATGTCATAGGAAGGAACCCCGCCACCGTTGGCACCCATCGCGAACGCAGGGGCAAACTTGGTTGCTGTGATGTAACCCATGTCATTCTGAGCCGCGACAGTCACGCCGGTTGTAGCTTGAGCAACGTTGACGTACTGAACAGCGGATGTTTCTGTGCGATGTTCAGCCCAACGGTTTGCACGCATTACGCCGCCACTTGACAGCTCATAGCCGTACATCGCGCCCAGTGCGTCAGTTGTAAATGGAACCACAGACAATTTGGCACCGCCTACATCGAATGAAACTGGCAACTTGAAACCAGCCAGCAACGCGCCGCCAACAGCAGCTGTGTTACCTTCGAACAGGAAACCGATGTTTTCAGCTACGCGACCGCCGAAGAACAGGCTGAATTCGTCACCGAATTGCAGCATACCGTCGTTAGTTCCATTGGAAGTAATGCCTGCAACCTGAACTGTGCGAGGACCGTTAGATTTCTGGTAACGAACTTTAGCCAAGATAGCTGCGTTCAATGCGTCAGGGATAGACAGATGTTCGCCTTCAATCTTGCCTTGTGCGCCCATCATCGTATAACCGGCTGCCTTGAAAGCGCGACCGAAACTATTCAGAACCGGGAATTTTTGGAAGTGGCAAGCGGAACATGCCATGCCAGTTTGACGGGCAAATGCTGGCAAAGCAGACGCTTCCGGAGCGAAAGCTGCAGAAGCCATAACGGCTGCGATAGATAGAACGATTTTCTTCATGATTTATCCTTAGGAATATGTTGAAGTGATTGCAAGCCCTCCCTGCCTTCACTGGGAACGTACTTTATAGAAGCCAGGGGAAAGCTGTCAAAATTAATCTTCACACTGTTGTTTTTTTGCAACAAAGGAAAGAGGAGAGTGGGATGTCGCGGGAAAAATGCACACAGGATTCGGAGGGCGGGGGCTGTGTTCACCGATTATTACCCCTGTTCAACTTGTTGTCAGAGGTTCGTGTTGCATCTGATTGTTTTCAGAATATGCGGCAAACAAAATTTTCAGAATCAATTCGAACTCCTGTTGTCAGGGGGCCGGTAACAGGCTGACCGGATCTATCAGACTTCCTGCGATCTCAAGCACCTTGTGGCGTGACTGACTGCCCTGTTTTAATGCCACCTGGCGTTGCGGCACGTCAAACAGGGCGGCAATATATTTGATCAGCGCCTCATTCGCCCGCCCCTCAACAGGGGGAGCCGCCAATTTTATTTTCAGCGCCTCGCCGTGCAAGCCGCAAATCTCGTTGCGTTTGGCGCCCGGTTGAACATGCAAGGTCAGGGTGACGGCGTTTTCGGTGCGACGATACCATTCTGACATTGTTTTTAATAATCAAATAATTATCTTTGAAGTAGTACTTCCAGCACAAACTTGCTGCCCAGATAGGCCAGCATGAGGAAAGCAAAGCCGCTCACCGTCCAGCGCACGGCGATTTTGCCGCGCCAGCCGTAAAAATGATGACCCCACAACAGCACGGCGAATACACACCAGGAGATAAAACCGAACAATACTTTGTGATTGAACTGCCAGGCTTTACCGAAAATTTCCTCGGAAAACATCACGCCGGATGCCAGTGTTAGCGTCAGCAACACAAACCCCATGCCTATCATGCGGAACAGCAGACTTTCCATGGTCAGCAAGGGGGGCAGACTACGCAACACGCGCGGCAAGGTGGCATGATGCAATCGCTTTTCAACCAGAGAGATCAGCACGGCGTGCAGCATGGCGACGGTAAACAGACTGTAGGCTAGCATGGCGACCGCGATATGTACCCGGAATGCCAGCATGTCGGTATGCATCAACTGGTGTTGAGCGGGAAATACGCCGGGTAGCAACAGGGTCACGGCCGCCAGCGGCAACACCAGCGCCTGTAAACCGCCGATCGGATAAAAATAGCGCGCGACCCAGTACACCAGCAGCGTCAGCCAGACGATCAGCGACAAGGCGTTAAATACATTCAGATCGAAACCGCCGCCGGTGAAAATTCCCTGTTCCAGTAAATAGCCGTGCATCAGAATGGGTATCAGCATCAGATGACCTATCGTGCCGCGACACAATGCATCGCATTCGCCGCGCGTATGAGCGCGCCAGAAATAGACCGACAGCAGAGAATAGGCAACAAAAGCGACGAATGACAGGAGAAGATTAGGCATTTTTTGTCAGGATGTTTTAGACTTCGCAGATTCTACCTCATTTGCATAACCTGAAACTCGCGCAAGCGTTCGTTTGCCTCCTCTCCCGCATGCGGGAGAGGATTGAGGTGAGGGAAGCGGGCGCAGAAAATTTGCGAGTTGCTGCCCCCCGTGCATCATCCCTGCTAAAATCTTCGCAATAACAGGGCTGGCTTTTTGCCAAGCCCGCTTGATTACCTACAAGGACGGACATGCTCGACAATTTGACGCAACGCCTATCCGGTGTGATAAAAAACCTGCGCGGCCACGCCAGACTCACCGAAAGTAACATTCAGGATGCCATGCGCGAAGTGCGGATGGCGCTGCTCGAAGCCGACGTGGCGCTGCCTGTCGTCAAGGAGTTAGCCACCCAGGTTAAAGAAGCCGCGCTGGGTCAGGAAGTCATCGGCAACCTCAATCCCGGCCAGGCCTTCATCGGTGTAGTGCATCGCGAACTGACCCGCCTGATGGGCGAGCACAACGATGCGCTCAATCTGACCACCACCCCGCCCGCCGTCATTTTGATGGCGGGTCTGCAAGGGGCTGGTAAAACCACTACTTGCGGAAAACTCGCCAAACTGCTGCGCGAGCAGAGCAAGAAAAAAGTGCTGCTGGTCAGCTGCGACATCTACCGCCCTGCGGCGATCGAACAGTTGCGTATGCTGGCGACACAACTCGACATCGATTTCTTCGCCTCCGACATCTCGCAAAAGCCGCAGGATATCGCAGCTAGTGCGCTGGACTTTGCCCGCAAACATCATCACGATGTGCTGATCGTCGACACGGCCGGTCGTTTAGGCGTTGATGCGGCGATGATGGCGGAAATCCAGCAACTGCACGTCAGTTTAAAGCCGATCGAAACGCTGTTCGTGGTGGACGCGATGACGGGGCAGGATGCGGTGAACACCGCGAAGGCCTTTGGCGAAGCGCTACCGCTCACCGGGATCATCCTCACCAAGATGGACGGCGACTCGCGCGGCGGTGCGGCTTTGTCGGTGCGTCACATCACCGGCAAACCGATCAAATTCATCGGGGTCAGCGAGAAACCCAACGGCCTGGAAGCCTTCCACCCGGAACGGATGGCCTCCCGCATACTGGGTATGGGCGATGTATTGTCCTTGCTGGAAGAGGCGCAGCGCGGCGTCGATCAGGGTGAAGCCGAAAAACTGGCCAAGAAGATGCAGTCCGGCAAAGGCTTCGATCTGAATGACTTCAAGATGCAGATGGTGCAGATGCGCAAGATGGGCGGCATGTCAGCGCTGATGGACAAGCTCCCTGCGCAACTCTCACAGGCTGCGGCGGACTCCAAGGTGGACGACAAGGCAATCAATCGTCTGGAAGGCATCATCAATTCGATGACACCGCTGGAACGCAGCCGTCCCGAGCTTATCAAGGCACAACGCAAGAAACGCATCGCCGATGGCGCGGGTGTCAAAGTGATGCACGTCAATCAACTGCTCAGCCAGTTTGAACAAACGCAGAAAATGATGAAGATGTTCACCAAGGGCGGCGGCATGGCCAAGATGATGCGCAGCATGGCCGGGAAACTGCCCGGAATGCGATAAAAACTGCCTGTGGCTAGCCGCTGCGAGCAACCGTTACTTACGACGCACTACTTTTAAGACTGAACAATGATGATTAAAGCGATTATTTTTGATGTGGACGGCACACTGGCGGACACCGAAGACGGACACCGTTTATCTTTTAACAAGGCCTTTGCCCAAGTAGGACTGGACTGGAGCTGGGATGTCGAACTGTACGACCAGCTGCTCAAGGTGACCGGCGGCAAAGAGCGTATCAAATATTTCGTCAGCGACTTTTTGCAAAATTATACCAAACCGGATGATTTCGACGGGTTTGTTAAAAACCTACATGCAATCAAGACACAGCACTATACAGCGGCAATCGCTGAGGGCGGCGTACCGCTGCGCCCCGGCATCAAGCAGCTGATTGAACAAGCGCACGCGGGGGGCATCACGCTGGCGATTGCCACCACCACCACCCCCGAGAACGTTTCGGCGCTGCTGGAAGTGGGGCTCGGGAAGAATTGGGCGGATTATTTTTTGGCCAACGGTTGCGGCGATATCGTGCCGCACAAGAAACCCGCACCGGACATCTATTTCTGGGTACTGGAAAAGCTGGGGCTGCTGGCTGCCGAGTGCATCGCGCTGGAAGATTCCGAAAACGGTCTGCGCTCCAGCCTGGCCGCCGGGATCAAGACCTACATCACCACCAACCACTACACGCGTAATCACAATTTCGAGGGTGCATCAGCCGTATTCGAAGACCTCAGCGACCTGAATAAGTTTTATCAGGCGGCGGGATTAGCACTCCCCGCACAGCCTGCTTAATCCTGCCGGCTCACCTGTTAACGCTAACGGGCATGGAAAAGTCCACCCTAATTGATGTAACTCACCATGCCCGTTCCCCCTTTCCAACTTTCCCCCGCAAGCAAGGGAAAGTGCAAACGAATCGCTACGCGAGCTTCACGTTAAGACTATGACCCCAAAGCAGTTTATCGAAAAATGGCGTGACAACCCGCTCAAAGAGCGTGCCAGTTATCAAATCCACTTCAACGACCTGTGCGAATTGGTAGGCGTGGCGAAGCCCTCGCCGACAACTGCCGAAACTTATTGTTTTGAGCGCGGTGCAACCCGCACCGGTGCGGGGCAGGGTTGGGCGGATGTATGGAAACAAAGCCATTTCGGCTTTGAATACAAGGCCACGCGGCGCAATCTGGGCGAAGCCCTTAAACAGTTGATGACCTACGCGCTGGCGTTGGATAACCCGCCGCTGTTGGTGGTGTGCGACACCAATATTATTGAAATTCACACCCATTTCACCAACGCGCCCAGCGAAGTTCACACCATCGCGCTGGAAGACATGGTCTTGCCCGCCAACCTTGAAAAACTGCGCTGGCTGTTCACCGCTCCCGACAAATTCAAACCTGCGCGCACAATCTCGCAAATCACCGAGGAGGCGGCGGGCAAGTTTGCCGACCTGGCGCAGTCTCTCGCGACACGGGGTTACTCACCACTTGCCACTTCCTAACGCAGTGCCTGTTCTGCCTGTTTGCCGAAGATGCGGAGTTACTGCCTGAAAAACTGTTTGAGCGTTTGCTCGACAAGAGCCAAACCGATCCTGCCAAACTCTCTACGCGACTGGCGGAGCTATTTAGTGCAATGCGCAAAGGGGGCGACTTTGCATTAGAGGACATTCACTGGTTCAACGGCGGTTTGTTCGAAAAAATCGATGTCCTGCCGCTCGACAGCACCGAGATCAAAATTCTGCATCAAGCCGCCAAACTCGACTGGAGCGGAATCGACCCCACGATATTCGGTACGCTGTTTGAACGCGGCCTCGACCCGAAGAAACGCGCCCAACTGGGCGCGCACTACACCGATCCGCAATCCATTTTACGCATCATCAATCCCGTCATCGTCGAACCGCTGGCGAAGGAATGGGAAACCGCCCGCGCCGCGATTGCCGCACATATCGCCAAACGCAAAAAAAGTGGCGACAAGGCCGAGCGGGAAGCCCAAGCCATTTTCATCGCCTACCTTGAACGGCTCAAAGCCTTTCGCGTGCTTGACCCGGCGTGCGGCAGCGGCAACTTTTTATTTATCGCCCTGCGCACCCTCAAAGACCTCGAACACCGCGCCAATCTGGAAGCTGAAGCCTTGGGACTACAGCGGCAAATCACCATTGAATGCTCCCCCGTCAATGTGTTGGGCATAGAAATCAACTCCTACGCCGCTGAACTCGCACGCGTGACGGTGTGGATAGGTGAAATCCAGTGGATGCTAAAAAATGGCTACCCCATCCGCACCAATCCCATTCTTGAACCGCTCGACCATATCGAAAATCGCGATGCGCTAATGACAAACATTGAGAAGGGGGAAGAGGGAAGGGATAAGGGGGAAAATCTCTGCGCTCCGCACCCTTCTCCCTTGAGCACCACAGGTGCGATCCCTTTACCCTTATCTGAATCTCAGTGGCCCGCTGCCGATGTCATTGTCGGTAACCCGCCGTTTCTGGGCGGTTCCAAGATGCGCGGCGAGCTGGGAGACGATTACACCGATGCGTTGCGCCATTGCTACGATGGTCGTGTGCCGGGCGGGGCGGATTTGGTGACCTACTGGTTTGAAAAGGCTCGCGCGCAAATTGAAGCGGGGCTGTGTCAGCGCGCGGGTTTGGTATCCACAAACTCAATACGTGGCGGCGCAAATCAACAGGTGCTGGCGCGTATTATTATTGACACTCACCTTAAATCACCGGATACTTCAGGCCATCATGAGTTCAATCACCTTCGATACTTTAGAACTGACCGACACGCTGAAGAAAGCGGGCATTCCGGCGGATCAAGCGGAGGCAGTGGTGCGAGTGATCGCCAAAGCTCAAGACCGGCTTGTGACGGAAGATATTTTAGAGAACCGTCTGGCACCGATCAAAGCCGATTTATTGCTCATCAAATGGATGATGGCCGTGGTGATTGCCGTAACGGTGATTCCAGCCCTCTCACGCCTCATCAACACCTGATTAAAATTTTCAACGCGTGGAGCGATGAGCCGTGGATCAACGATGGCGCGGCGGTGCGCGTGTCCTTGGTGTGCTTCGGTAAAATCCCCCTCCATCCCCCTTTTGCAAAGGGGGAAGTTGAACACGCGCCCCTATCTATCCCCCCCTTTGCAAAAGGGGGGGTAGGCCTGCCTGCCGGACAGGCAGGGGGGATTTACCTTAACGGCCTGCCGGTTGATGCCATCCACGCCGACCTGACTTCGGGTGGCGGGCTGAATCTGACGCTGGCCAAGCCGCTGAAAGAAAATTTTCGAGCAAGCTTTCAAGGTTCACAAAAAATCGGTGCATTCGATATTGAAGGCGAATTGGCACGCGAGTGGCTCAAGCTGCCCAACCCAAATGGCCGACCGAACAGTGATGTACTCAAGCCTTCATGGAACGGGCTGGACTTGGCACGCCGTTCGCGCGATGTATGGATTATTGATTTCGGTGCCACGATGAGTGAGGCCGATGCCGCGCTGTATGAAGCCCCATTTGAATATGTGGTACAACACGTCAAGTCGGAGCGCGAAAAAAACAATCGCGAGGCTTACCGAAAATACTGGTGGCGGCATGGTGAGCCACGCATAGCCATGCGCGCCGCTCTCAAAGACTTGCCGCGCTACATTGCCACACCGGAAGTAACCAAACATCGCATTTTTGCCTGGCTGGACGCGAGTGTGCTGCCGGACAAAAAGTTGATTGTTGTCGCCCGTTCTGACGATACGACCTTTGGCATACTGCATTCGCGCTTTCATGAACTGTGGGCGCTGGCAGTTTGTACGTGGCATGGCGTTGGCAACGATCCGCGCTACACACCGAGCACCTGTTTCGAGACTTTCCCGTTTCCCGCCCCTGCATCAGAGACCGTCGAAATTGCCGCCGCCGCGCAAACATTGAATACCTTACGCAACAACTGGCTCAATCCGCCGGAGTGGGTGGAATGGGTACGCACGGCGGAAGAAGAAAAAGCGGGTTATCCGGCGCGTCCCGTGGCGAAAGATGTCGGGTTAAAACCCGACCTACAAAAGCGCACGCTGACCAATCTTTACAATGCCCGCCCCGCGTGGCTGAACAATGCCCACAAGACGTTAGATGCGGCGGTCGCCCGCGCTTACGGCTGGGCAGACTACACGGTCGAGATGCACGACGATGAAATTTTGCGCCGACTGCTGGCGCTAAATCTGTCGCGCGCCGAATGATATTTCGCAACCTATTGAATAATAAGTAAATAATTAAGGCGCAAAATGGGCAAAGCAAGCAGAAAAAAAGCGCCGGGCAGAAGCGAACAGTCGCAGAAAGTATTGAACAGCGCGCTGGATGTCATTCATACACTCCCCGGCAGTACAAACGTTCGCCTTCAGGAAGACTTACCGCAGGAAGAGAAAATTTCCAATGCATTAAGCGTGCTGCTGAACCATCAGACTCGCGGCAATGAGTCGCTGTCTGAATATCAGTTGACATTGAACCTCCTCGTCTTAGCCTGGAATATCAGTATATTGAAGGCTGACGAACAATCTGAAGTGCTCCTGAAAATCATGGCGAATTATAGTGACGTAGCCATTCAGCGTGTGATGCGCGATCTGCTCGACAAGTTTATTGCCATCAAACAATTGCACTTCCCCCATGACAAGCGTCTTATTGTGTCCTGGTCTGTCCGCTTTGCAGGGGGGCGTTACCGTGTTGAGGCTGCGGCATTCGTGCCGAACGCATGACAAAGCATTAAATGCCATTATAATCAATGTGTTAAGCGCATTTCAGGAACTCGTTTTGAAAGCCAGTCATGAGAATTCTTGAGTATATCGGCTTGGACACGTCCAAAGTCAAAAACAGCTATCGCAAAGTCTCTGATGCCATTGCGCAGGGTGATTTTCGCGCGGCACAGGTCAAAAAGTTGGCCAACCTCAGCCACGGCAAGTATTACCGCGCGAAGCTCGATGATGCCAACCGGCTGCTGTTTACGCTGTTGCGGTATGGCGATGAAGTCTGCATCCTGATGCTGGAGGTGATTGCCAATCACAATTACGACAAGTCGCGTTTTTTGCGCGGCGCGGCCATCGACGAGACGAAAATTCCCGACATCGAGCAGGCCGAGGCCGTAGGTGAAGCGCAAACTGTGCGCTATTTAAACCCGGGGCACACGCACATCCACCTGCTCGACAAGCCCATCTCGTTCGATGAGACGCAGCAAGCCATCTATCTTCAACCTGCGCCCATGATTATCATCGGTAGCGCGGGGAGCGGCAAGACCGCGCTGACCCTGGAAAAGCTCAAACACGCCGAAGGTGAAGTGCTGTATGTCACGCATTCAGCCTTCCTGGCGCAGAGCGCACGCGGTCTGTACTACGCCAATGGCTTTGAACATGCGGGACAAGAGGCGACATTTCTTTCCTATCGCGAATTTATCGAATCCATCCATGTTCCTGCGGGGCGCGAGGCGAATTGGCGCGATTTCTCCGGCTGGTTTACGCGAATTAAAGGTTCATTCAAGGATATCGACGGGCATCAGGCCTTCGAGGAAATACGCGGTGTGATTTCTGCCGGAGCGCAGGGCGTTTTAACCCGCGAGGCCTACAGCGCACTCGGGGTACGTCAGTCTATCTTCGCAGCCGATCAACGCGACAAACTCTATGATTTATTTGAAAAATATCGCGTCTGGTTAAACGAGTCCAGACTCTACGACCTGAATCTGGTCGCGCAGGAGTGGCAGAAACTTGCCGCACCGCGTTACGATTTTATCGTGGTTGATGAGGTACAGGATCTCACCACCACCCAGCTCTCACTGGCGCTCAAAACGCTCAAGAAGGCCGGTCATTTCCTGCTGTGTGGCGACTCAAACCAGATTGTTCATCCCAATTTTTTTTCCTGGGGACAAGTCAAGAGCCTGTTCTGGCGGGACCCTGCACTCGCGGAACGCCAGGAACTCAGGGTATTGAGCGCCAATTTCCGCAATGGACTGGAAGCGACCCGCACGGCCAACCAGTTGCTCAAGATCAAACATCAGCGCTTTGGCTCGATTGACCGGGAAAGCAATTTTTTGGTGCAGGCGGTCGGCGGCGAAGCCGGGCAAGTCGCGCTGATGGCCGACAAGGATGCCGTACTGCGTGAACTGGATCAAAAAGTTCGACTATCGACCCAGTTCGCCGTACTGGTAATGCGCGACGAAGACAAGATTGCGGCACGCCGCCACTTCGCGACCCCGCTGCTGTTCTCCATCCATGAGGCCAAGGGGCTGGAATATGAAAATATCATCCTCTATCGCTTTGTCTCCGATCACCGCGCTGAATTTACTCAGATCGTCGAAGGCGTCAACCGGGGCAGTCTGGACGTTGAAACGCTGGATTACCACCGCGCGAAGGACAAGAGCGACAAGTCACTGGAGGTCTACAAGTTCTTTGTCAACGCGCTGTATGTGGCACTGACGCGCGCCATCAAAAATCTGTACATCCTCGAATCGGACACGGCCCACCCGCTGTTTGGCCTGCTTGATTTGGCGGTCGCAGGGCAAGTAAAAGTGGCGGCACAGCAGTCCAGCAAGGAAGACTGGCAAAAGGAAGCGCGCAAGCTTGAACTGCAAGGCAAGCAGGAGCAGGCGGAAGCCATTCGCAACACCATACTCAAACAGAGTGTGCCGCCCTGGCCGGTATATGACGAGCCGTGGTTAAAACAAACGCTGATCAAGGTGTTTCGTGAACAGGCGCATGGCAGCAAACCCAGACAGCAACTGCTGGACTACGCGGCGTATCACGATGAGCCCATCCTTGCAGAGTGGCTGATCACGGAAGAAAAATTCGAGGCTGCAAAATCGTTTGCAAAGCAGCGGCAAAATCTGGCTCGCAAGAGTTACATGCCCTATTTTGCACATAATTTTAAAGAGATACTGCGGCAATGCGATCAATACGGCGTTGAACACCGCCTGCCTATGAATCAGACGCCTTTGATGGCTGCGGCCAGTGCAGGCAATCTCCCGCTGGTTGAGGCCTTGCTGGAACGCGGTGCCAATCGAGAAACGGCAGACCAATATGGTTACAACGCCTTGCACTGGGCGATGACCATCGCCTTTCACGATCCTAAATTTGCCAGCGGCCCATTCGCCGCCCTCTATGAACTTCTGGCACCACCGTCAATCGATGTCAACACCAGCGGACGACTGGTACGCATAGACCGGCATTTATCGGAATACTTTTTATTCCAGACGCTCTGGGTGTTGTTCAAGTCACGCTTCACACACCCGATCGGCAGCCCCGATTCGGCCTTTGAAACCCGATCCATACTAGACGCATGGCAACACTTACCTGCCAATGTCGTAACGCCTGAACGAAACAAGCGAGCACACTTATCGGCTCTGCTCTCGCGCAACGAAGTCGATCGCGACTACACTTACAACCGCGCACTGTTCAAGCGCACCCGACAGGGTTGGTATCAATTCAATCCACAACTGTCGGTGCGTTGTGATAGCGGCGAAGCCTGGCAACCTGTCTACCAAGCACTCAATTTGCCGCTGATCAATGAATTTGCACGCAATTATGCGTTTGAATATCTTTCAGACTGGAACAACGTCGAAAAGTACTGCGCAATGGCGGCAATGCCTAAACCCGCAATTCCAATCGCCGCTGAACGCGAGATGGCTCGACGCGAGGCAGCCAGAATTGAGCGCATCAAGTTTGAAGCTAAACAGCGCGCCGCTCAGGAAAAACAGGAAAAAGCCATGAAGGCCCGTGAAGCCAAACGGAAAAAAATGTTTGAACAAATGTTTGGCGATAAGTCGAAAGCGGGTACGCCGCAAGCGAAGGAAGTCGAAACTGAGCGGTTGCGCAAAGAAATAGCGGACTGGCAACAATCACTTTTCGACATTAAGCTAAAATAATAAATATATTCAACAGCATACGTGCAGATGCGGCAAGCGCCGTGCGAGCCTGCAGCATTAAACCGGCAGACAGGCGCAAAAAGTGCTGAACAATACACCCTGTACATCGGCCCAGCCTTCCTGTGTACCCGCTAGTAAATCGCGCGTCACTACCCAATTATTCGCGCATTCGGTTTAGAATGCGGGTTCTGTATTTATTTTAATTAGAGGATCCATCATGTATCAAATCGCTCCGAGCATACTCTCCGCCAATTTCGCAAAATTGGGCGAGGAAGTCGATAACGTTTTAGCCGCAGGCGCAGACATCGTTCATTTCGATGTGATGGATAATCATTACGTACCGAATCTGACGATCGGCCCTCTGGTCTGCGACGCACTGCGCGCTCACGGCGTCACCGCTCCGATCGACGTGCATCTGATGGTCAAGCCGGTGGATCGTATCATCCCCGACTTCGCCAAGGCAGGCGCGACATTCATCACCTTCCACCCTGAAGCGTCCGAACACGTAGACCGCACCATCGGCCTGATCAAGGAATCCGGCTGCAAGGCAGGGCTAGTATTCAATCCGGCCACCCCGCTGGACATCCTGGAATACATGCTGCCAAAACTCGATATGGTGTTGCTGATGTCAGTCAACCCGGGATTCGGCGGTCAGAAATTCATCCCTTACACGCTGGACAAGGCACGCAAAGTACGCGCCATGATAGACGCAGGCGGTTACAACTGCCTGTTGGAAATCGATGGCGGCGTGGGCCCTGCCAACATTCGTGAAGTGGCGGCTGCCGGGGTAGATACCTTCGTGGCCGGCTCTGCCATTTTCAACGCACGCTTAGCCACTGACAAGCATCAGTTCGACACTGTGATCGCCGCGATGCGCGCTGAACTGGCTAAAGTCTAACGGGCACGGGGAAGTAATCCTTTAGAATATGAAACTTACCATGCCCGTTCCCCCTTCCCAACCTTCCCCCGCAATGAAATCATTGCAAGGGAAGGAGCGAACGTATCGCTGCGCGAGTTTTACATTTAGCCCCATGCCGATCCACCGCGCCCTCCTTGTGCTGCTCGTTGCGTTGGCAACCTCGGGTTGCGACAAAATTACCGGCATGGTCACCGGCGCAGTGGATCCCAAAACATCTGATGCGCAAGCGATAGGCTATGCCTGTCGCGTTTCGCTCAAGAAGCCTGAAGACTGCATGAAAGAAAACGAGGCACAGAGCACCACCGCTGTGCTGGCCGGCTGGAAGGCTGCCGACAAGGATATTACAGAAAGAACATTGGACCCCAGCATGGGCTCAGACCCCGCGACGGCGGTGATACTGAAACCGGCTTCGGCACCTGAAGCGACCGGGGATACAGCTGGCAAAGATGAAGTGTCTGATAAAGAAAAATCCTCAGACAAAGTTTCAGACAAAGAACCGGCAGAACCTAAATCTTCCGAGAAGAAACCCAACAAGTCGCATTAAGGAATCCCATGTCAGATAACACCAAGAGATACACCACACCGGTCAGCGTCAAGGCCATCGTCATCGATCTGGACGGGACGCTGCTGCACACCGCTCCTGAACTGGCCGAAGCGGCCAACCGCATGCTGCGCGACATTCACTATGCGCCGGTATCACAAGAGTTGCTGGCAAGTTATATCGGTAACGGCATCAGCTGGCTGGTCAAACGCGCGCTGACCGGCGATATGCACGCCACCCCGGACGCAGCGCTGTACGATCATGCCTTGCCGATCTTCGAGAAGCACTACACCGAGTTGTTGCTCGAAAGTTGCGTATTCGACGGCGTCATTGAAGGTCTGGAAGCGATGAAGGCAGCGGGTTACCGTTTGGGTTGCATCACCAACAAGGTCGAGCGTTACACTACGCCGCTTCTGGCAGGTATAGGCCTGGCCAAATACTTCGAAATTGTGCTGGCGGGCGACACGCTGCCGGAAAAGAAACCGCATCCGATGCCATTGCTGCACGCTGCAAAATTTTTCGGCGTGCCGATTGAACAACTGTTGCTGATCGGTGACTCACTCAATGACACCATCGCCGCCCGTGCCGCAGAATGCCCGGTGTTCTGCGTCCCTTACGGTTATAACCACGGCGAACCGGTCGAAACACTGGATCTGGATGCCGTGATTGCCAACTTAGCTGCGGCCATGCCACTGATGAAACTGGCCTGAACATGAATAATCTCCTGTATCAATCTTGTTGGCGATGGTGTTGCTTGTAGGTCGGGATTTTACCAGCGACTTGCCGTTTACGGCGTAGTCCTGGTTATGCAAAGCCATCCCGACGTTAACGATCATGTCGGACTAAAGTCCGACCTACAACACAACAGGAGATTTTCATGTTGCACCCGCTTACCGAACAAGAATTCAACGCACTCGCGTCACAAGGCTATAACCGTATTCCACTGGTTGCCGAAACCTTCGCCGATCTCGACACGCCGTTATCCCTGTACCTGAAACTTGCTAACAAGCCGTTTTCCTATCTGCTCGAATCCGTGCAGGGGGGGGAGCGCTTCGGGCGCTATTCCTTCATCGGACTTCCTGCCGAGATGCGCATCACGGTGCGCGGCAAACAAGTAACGATCACCTCCGCTGGCGGAGAGGTCACTGAAGAAGCTGCCAATCCGCTGGATTTCATCGCAAGCTATCAGGCGCGCTTCAAGGTCGCGCCCTTATCCGGCCTGCCCCGCTATACCGGCGGGCTTGCCGGATATTTCGGTTACGAAACAATACGTTACATAGAGCCGCGTCTGAGCTGCGTCGTCAAACCAGACGCCATCGGCACGCCGGATATTTTGCTGATGCTCACCGAACAACTGGCAGTGGTGGACAATCTGTCCGGCAAGCTGACTTTTATCGTCTACGCCGATCCGGCGCAGGACGATGCCTATCAGATAGCGCGCGAACGACTACGCGAATTAGTCGGCATGTTGCGCCTGCCGGTCGATATTCCCTACGCACCACCTGCTCCCCGCCATGACGCCAAATCTGAATTCGGCGAAGCCGGGTTTAAGGCGGCGGTGGAAAGAGCCAAGCAGTACATCTTCGACGGCGACATCATGCAGGTGGTGCTGTCACAGCGCATGGCGCAGCCCTTCCCTGCATCGCCACTGTCTTTATATCGCGCGCTGCGCAGCATCAACCCCTCGCCCTATATGTTCTATTACGACATGGACGATCACCACGTGGTGGGCTCATCGCCTGAAATTCTGGCACGTCTGGAAGGCGACACCGTCACGGTACGTCCGATTGCAGGAACCCGTCCGCGCGGCAAAACGCCAGAACAAGATGTGGAGTTGGCCGCAGAGTTACTGGCCGATCCAAAAGAACTGGCCGAACACCTGATGTTGATCGATCTGGGCCGCAACGACATCGGTCGCGTGGCGCAGAACGGCTCAGTCAGACTCACCGACAAGATGGTGATCGAACGCTACTCCCATGTGATGCACATCGTCTCCAACGTCGATGCCAAACTCAAACCGGGACTGACGGCGATGGATGTGCTGCGCGCCACCTTCCCGGCCGGCACGGTCAGCGGCGCAGCAAAAGTGCGCGCAATGGAAATCATCGACGAGCTAGAACCTTCTAAACGCGGTATCTACGCGGGGGCGGTGGGTTATCTGGGATTTAACGGCGATATGGATGTCGCCATCGCCTTGCGCACCGCCGTGGTCAAAGACAACACCCTGTATGTACAGGCAGGCGCGGGCATCGTCGCCGACTCAGTGCCGGACAGCGAATGGCAGGAAACGCAGAACAAGGCGCGAGCCGTGTTGCGTGCCGCCGAAATGGTGCTGGATGGTCTCGACGCACAGGGTCACCGTTAAACTTTGTTTGCCCGATCTAACATGCAGGGTATGATTACCCGATTGATAAGGGAGTAACTGATGAAACTTGACCTCGCTATTGCCCAACACTTGGAAAAGCTCCCGCTCTCGCTCCAAAGTGAAGTTTTGGATTACGTTCTTTACCTGGAACAAAAAACGGAAAAACAATCCGCCAACGACAGCGAACGACGTAAGCGCCTGACAAACGCACTGCAAAAGGTTGTTGCCATGAATCCCTACGCCGAAATCGACCCCGCCGCATGGGCAGGCGGACATAGAACCGAACGCTCGATGCAACACTATAATTAAATTCATTTTTTACTACATTTCAGGAGGTTAACTTCATGCTTGCCGTCGAAATTGAAGCACCTATCATTAACCATAGGCTCAACATTTTCAGCGATCTGCTTCCGGCCCAGTCGCGCCTGGCAAAGATCATCGTGATGTATAGCGAAGAGAAGACAGAAGTGCCTGCGCAAGGTGCCCTGTCGCGTCTGCGCGCCCATCCCGCCCAGATCAGGGGTGACGGTCTGGCGATCAATCGAGATGATTTGTATGACCGCACCAGTCTTCGTTGATACTAATATCTGGTTCTACGCCCTGAGCGCAGGCGACGAAACCAAACGAATCGCCGCCAACCATTTACTGGACTCGCTCACTCGCCCAGTAGTAAACAGTCAGGTTATCCGTGAGTTGTGCCTCAACCTGCTCAAAAAGTCATCCTACGATGAGGCTGCAATTCAGGAATTAGTCATCTCCATGCATAGCGACTGCCACGTTTCCCCGGAGAATATAGGGGTTTTTCTGCACGCATCCGAACTGCGTAAAAAACACTCATTCAGTTATTGGGATAGTCTGATTGTTGGCGCAGCGCTGGAAGCAGGATGCGAAATTCTATACAGCGAAGATATGCAGCACGGTCAGTGTATCGAAGGGCAATTAAACATCATCAATCCGTTATTGAATACGTAACTAAATGCTGCCTTGAGCAGCAATTATGGTTGCGCCGAATGAAAGTAAGGGATGCAATTCGCTACGCTCATTGCGTCCTACAAAATAAAATATGTTACGTTTAACCGAAATCAAACTCCCCATCGGCCATCAGGATGGCGAAATCAAGGCCGCCATCCTCAAAAAACTGGGGATCGCCGAATCTGAATTACTCAGCCACAGCGTATTTAAACGCGGCGTCGATGCACGCCGGGCGCATGCCATTCTGTTCACCTATACGCTGATCGTGGAGGTGCGCGATGAAGCGGCTGTACTGGCCAAGTTGACGAACGATCCCCATGTACGCGCCGCCCCCGACACCAGTTACCACTTTGTCGCCCAAGCACCTGAACAATTGCCGGCAAGGCCCATCGTGGTCGGCATGGGACCCGCCGGTCTGTTTGCCGGTCTTTTGCTGGCTCAAATGGGCTTCCGCCCGCTGATACTGGAGCGCGGCAAGGCGGTACGGGAAAGAACCAAAGACACCTTCGGCTTATGGCGTCAGGGTGTGCTCAATCCGGAATCCAATGTGCAGTTCGGCGAAGGCGGTGCAGGAACTTTTTCCGACGGTAAGCTGTACAGCCAGATCAAAGACCCGCGTTACCTCTCCCGCAAGGTGCTTGATGAGTTCGTCAAGGCAGGAGCCCCTGAAGAAATTCTCTACGAGAGCCATCCCCACATCGGTACTTTCCGCTTGGTCGGCATGGTGGAAAAGATGCGCGCCACCATCCAGTCTCTGGGCGGCGAAATCCGTTTCGGCTGCCGCGTAGATGACATCGAGATCGAAAACAGTCAGGTCAAGGGGGTCAAACTGGCAAACGGCGAACGAATCGCGACAAATCATCTGGTGCTTGCTGTCGGCCACAGCGCGCGCGATACCTTCGAGATGATCCACAAACGCGGCATCTATATCGAAGCCAAGCCCTTTTCCATCGGCTTTCGCATCGAACACCCCCAGTCGCTGATCGATCGCGCACGCTTCGGTAAAAATGCGGGTAATGAATTGCTGGGCGCTGCCGACTACAAACTGGTGCATCACGCCAGCAACGGGCGCTCCGTGTACAGTTTCTGCATGTGTCCGGGCGGCACGGTGGTCGCGGCCACCTCGGAAGCCGGGCGCGTGGTCACCAACGGCATGAGCCAGTATTCGCGTAATGAGCGCAACGCCAATGCCGGCATCGTGGTCGGCATCACCCCTGAAGTCGACTACCCGGGCGACCCGCTGGCCGGCGTGGAATTTCAGCGCCGCTGGGAATCACAAGCCTACAAACTGGGCGGCGAAACGTATCAGGCACCGGGTCAACTGGTCGGCGATTTTATCGCTGGCCGCCCTTCGACGAAATTTGGCGAGGTGCAACCGTCCTATACACCTGGCGTGCATTTGACCGATCTGTCCACCGCCCTGCCTGAATACGCAATCAACGCTATCCGCGAAGCCTTACCTGCGTTTTCCAAACAAATCAAAGGCTTCGATCTGCCAGACGCCGTGCTGACCGGGGTCGAGACACGCACCTCATCGCCGGTACGCATCAAGCGCAATCTGGACGATTACCAGAGCATCAATACCCGTGGTCTGTATCCCACCGGAGAAGGCGCAGGTTATGCGGGCGGCATACTCTCCGCCGCCGTGGACGGTATCGAAGTAGCCGAAGCGGTTGCGCTGAGCATATTGTCAAGCGCCTTTCCGGTGTGATCCTCAACCGGTTGAGCGCGGAACTTTGCACCAGCAACATGACGCTACGCAACTGGGCATGAATCAGGTTAGTGTGAAACTCGCGCAAGCGTTCGTTTGCCCTTTCCCGGTTTGCGTGGGGGGAGAGCGTAGCGAGGGTGCCCGGGCGGGGCGGGTTACGTTGTCAGAGGTGGCCATGCCCGTTAGGGTAGAAAAATAAGCCACTGAATCGCCTTCTTTGTGTTCGGTTGGTTAAAAATATGATTAATCAATGCGTTGCAATGATATCTCAAACTGCGCTATCGGAATTGGCCTGCCGAACAGATAGCCCTGATAGTGCATGCAACCTTTGTTGAGCAGAAGTTGCCGCTGCTCGTCAGTCTCCACCCCTTCGGCGATGACTTTTAGATTTAAACTCTTCGCCATCGCAATGATGGTGCGCACAATCGCCTGATCGCTGGCGTCGACCGTAATGTCCCGCACAAAGGACTGGTCTATCTTGAGTTGGTCCAGCGGCAGGCGTTTTAAATATTGCAAGGAGGAATAGCCGGTGCCAAAGTCATCCAAAGAGAACCGCACGCCGATGGCTTTGAGGGCTGTCATCGTGGCGATGGTATCTTCGATGTTTTCCAGCAGCAAACTCTCGGTCAGTTCAAGTTTCAGTCTCGCCGGGTTAATAGCATGTCGCTGAGTGGTTTCGGTGACCTGAGCGACGAAATCCGGCTGGCGGAATTGTCGGGCACTGACGTTCACCGCCAGTATTAAATTGTGAGTGCAGGGATCTTGCCTCCAGCATTTTAGCTGTGCACACGCCGTGTTCAGAACCCACAGGCCGATGGGCACAATGAAACCTGTTTCTTCCGCCAGCGGGATGAATTGTGCGGGAGAAATCAGGCCGCGTTCCGGGTGTATCCAGCGGATGAGCGCTTCTGCACCGACAGGATGGAGGGCGTTGTCCATTTGGATCTGATAGTGCAAATGAAATTGCCCGTTGGTCAGTGCGCTGCGTAACTCGGCTTCAAGGTCGGCGCGCGTATTGATCACTTCCTGCATCTTGGGATCAAAGAAACGCAGTGTGTTGCGACCGGCTTTTTTGGATTGATACATGGCGATATCCGCCTGTTTCATCAGCTCCTCAATTGAGCGTTCCTGGTCGTTAAATACGGTTGCGCCTATGCTGGTGCTGCTGTGGTAGGCGTGGCTGGACAGTTTGTAGGGCTGGTTGAGCGTGACGAGAATTTTCTCTCCTATGCTTTCCGTCTGTGCTGCCGCTTCCAGCGCATGTTCACTTAAGTCTTCCAGCATTACCACGAATTCATCGCCGCCCAGTCGCGCCACAGTGTCACCTTCCCGCACGCAGGTGTTGAGCCGTTCGGAAACCTGTTGCAGCAGCAAGTCGCCCAGATCATGGCCCAGGGTATCGTTCAATGTCTTGAAATTGTCCAGGTCGATGAATAGCAGCGCGCCCGTCTTGCCGCTGCGCGTGCTGGAGAGCAGTGCCTGATTGAGTCTGTCCATCAGCAGTCGCCGGTTAGGCAGGTTGGTGAGCGGGTCAAAGAACGCCAGATTTTTGATCTCCTCTGCCGCAGCATGGCTTTTGGAGACATCCTGAACGATAGCGATGCCGCCAACTATCACGCCTTGACTATCTCTTGACGGCGCGCAGGTCATGGCCATCCATCCGGCCGCTTCGCTAAAGGTGGCACGATAATATCCTTCGTAATAGCCGATTTCGCCTTTTAGCGAGATAAGCAAGGCCGGCAGGACAGATTGATCCTTAAGGTGAGTCATACTTAATCCGACAAGGCGTGCGGTCGAACTGTGCAAAATATCTGCGAAGCGCTCATTGCAATACGTGATGGTGAGGTGGGTGTCGTAATGAAAAATGCCGACGGGTAAATGGTTGAGCAGCAGCCGGTAGCGTTCTTCGCTGACTTGCATTGTCTGTTCACGAGCGGCGGCTTCGAGACGCAAGTCGATGTTTTCAATTGTATTTTTGTTGATATGTCTCAGGCTCATGATCATGAATCCCTGATACAGAATCACTGCCATGGACATGGCGACAGACAAATTGTCACCGGCAATCAGTAAGCGGACTGCGAGCGGCACGATAACGGCGATGGAAAATACAATGCCACTGAGCAGATCCGCTGAATAGGAAATCACGCCGCCGGCCGTGAGTCCTGTCAGCATAAAGATCAGGTACATCTGATATTGCGGATGATGATCGGGAAACAGTAAAACGCCAGCCGAGCCCCACACCAGGCCGGTCGCCAGCACGCCAAACCGAAATCTCACCAGCCATACATGAGTCACTGTTTCCTCATCTGCGGAGGCGTGCTGGTAAGCCATAACCAGTGCGGCTCGTGCCGATATGACCAGCATAATCAGGCCAAACCAGGCAAGCACCACCTCATGTGCAACGACATCCCGCTGCATGAAAGCCAGTATGGCGGCCAGTACGGTGCCCGTTGCCAGCGATACATTGCTCGCCGCAAACATCTGCCGTGTCTGGACAGATTGTATCGCTATGTTTTTATTGGCGTTATTCATCAATTACGCTTGGGTGGTTTTGCTGGCAGCGGCATCTGTTCTGTCGGGGATGCAACAGGACGTGCAGCGTGATTATAGGGTTAATTGCAATTTTATACATGCGATCAATTCAGTGTTCGCTATACAATGCATGAAGCAGGGTTATCAGTGTTTGATACTGTCATCCGTCATTCCGGATAAGGCGGCTGGCGTGGCGAGATAAGGTTGTAATATATTGATTGTAAGTATCTTCTTTTGACCCGCGAGGAAAAGCGATGAAGATTCAATTCAGATTGCTGCTGTTGACGATTTCCATGACCACTGTCGCGGTGCTCGCGGCCTTACTGATTTCCTCTTATCTGGTTCGTGAGTCGCTGGAAACAGGTGACAAAGAGACCCTCTCTTCGGTGCTGGAGGCGAGGCACAGTTCGGTGGTTCGTTTGCTCGATTCGCTACAGGCGCAACTGCGCGCCCTGGCCGTCATGCCAGGCACGGTCAGCTCGCTGGCTTCGCTCAATGCGGCTTATGCCAAACTGGGTACAAACGCGCAAACGCTGCTCCAGCAAAACTACCTCCCCGGACGCGCTTCAAACATAAAATCACCGGCCATCATCGCTTACGATCAGGCATACAGCTCGGCGCTCCCTTATTTTCAGCATGCACAGGATGCTTACGGCTGGGACGACCTTTACTTCATCAGCCCGCACGGGGCGCTGGTATTCACTCTTGATCATGAAAAAGATTTCGGCACCAACCTGATTACAGGGCCGTGGAAAGACACGGGATTGGCGCGTGCCGTCGCGCCATTGCTGCACGATGCAGTGCCTGGGGTAATGAGCTTTTCTGATTACACTCACTATGCGCCAGCGGACAACCGGTCTGCGGCTTTTCTTGCGATCGCGGTATTTGATACTGACAAGCAGCTGTTTCTCGGTGTGCTGGCGGTCAAGTTGCCGTCCAGTCTGATCAGTCTGCGTATGCAAGACCGGACCGGGTTGGGCGAATCCGGCGAATCCTTTATGGTAGGCAAAGATGGCTGGATGTTGAGCGATTCACGTTTCGAAAAGGAAAGTACCGTTTTGTCCAAGCAGCTCAAGACACAGGCGGTAGGACGCGTCTTGTCCGGACAGTCCGGATTCGGGTATTACCCGGATTATCGCGGTATTGATGCACTGGTAGCGTTTAAGCCGCTCCGGCCTTTTGGCGATGCCGTGGCGCTGGGCGAACATCCGCAATGGGGCGTCATCGCCAAGATAGATGAAGCCGAAGTGTATGCGGAGTTTTATGAACTTCGCCAGAAATTGTTGTGGACGGGAGCCGCGCTCGCACTGTTGGCTGTTGCGGCAGCTATCCTGGGGGCACGCAGTATTACTAGGCCTTTGTTTGGCCTTCGGGATGCGCTCGCCAGATTGTCCCAGGGCGAGTCGGCCCTGGTGCCCGGTTTGCAGCGTCGCGATGAAATCGGCGAAATGGCCAAGGCGGCTGAAGCTTTTCGCGAAATGACGCAGCAGGTCGAGCACGATCACTGGATCGCCGAGAGCGTGGCCGGATTGACTGCTGCGGTATCCGTCGAGACACGCATAGAACGTGCCGCTAACAGCGTGCTCCATCTGCTGTGCGAGAAGCTGGCTGTGCCGGTTGGCGCGATTTATCTGCTGGGTGAAAAAGCCTACAAGCGGGTTGGTTCCCATGGCCTGGCCAGGCGCAGTCAGACTGAGGATGCGTTCCAGTTGGGCGTGGGACTGGTCGGACAATGTGCTAAGGATAATCAGTCGCTTGTTTTATCTCCTGTGCCAGCCGGTTTGTCGATTATCAGCACGGGGCTGGTCGAATTTCCGCCGTATGAACTGGTGCTTTACCCGATTGCGCACAAAAATATCGTGCTGGCCGTACTGGAACTGGCAGCAGTGAAGTCTCTCTCAGTTATCGAACATGAATTTCTTAAAGCTGCGTCTGCGGCATTGGGCTTGCATCTGGCCAATTTACAGGCGTCCGAACACAATCTGCTGTTGCTGGCGGAAATGAATCAACAGGCCACTGCGTTGCAGGAGCAGAAGGACGAGTTGCAGAAGAGTAATGAGGAAATGCATGCCCTGACAGAGGAGTTGCGCAGCCAGAGTGAGGAAATGAAGGCTCAGAACGAGGAGCTCAAGGCCAATCAGGAGGAGTTGCGTGCACAGCAGGATGAAATGAAGCACAAGAACCAAATGCTGGAGACACAAAGCGCTCAGCTCGAAGACTTGCTGGTCGAAGCCAAGTCCAAGGCCGAAGATTTGCAGCGCGCCAATCAGTACAAGTCCGAATTTCTGGCGAATATGTCCCACGAATTGCGCACGCCGCTCAACAGTGTGTTGATCTTGTCGCGGGATCTGGCGGAAAACGCAGAGCATAATTTGACCGCCGATCAAGTCGAGTCCGCCTCGGTGATCAGCGAAAGCGGTACGCAGTTGCTGACGCTGATCAACGATATTCTCGATCTTTCCAAAATTGAAGCCGGTAAGCTGGAGCTGCTCAAAGAATCCTTCCCGCTCAATGATTTGTTGGTGTATTTGCGCAGATTGTTTTTGCCGCAGGCCGAGAAGAAACAGTTGGCCTTTACGGTACAGCTGGACACCGCCTTGCCGGAGAAAATTTCATCAGACAAACAAAGACTTACGCAGGTGTTGTCGAATCTGCTCTCCAATGCGATCAAATTCACCGACAGCGGCGAGGTGAGCGTATCGGTGGGGAAGAATAATGATGACTTGTTGTTTGAAATCAAGGACAGCGGAATAGGCATCCCCGCCGACAAGCTTGATCACATTTTCGGCGCATTTCAACAGGTGGATGGCACTACCAGTCGCAAATACGGCGGCTCAGGCTTAGGGCTGGCGATCAGCCGGCACTTGACGGAGTTGCTCGGCGGCGAAATTGAAGTTAAGAGCCAGTTGGGGCAGGGCAGTTGCTTTACGGTGCGCCTGCTCAATCAGTTTGCTCATGCCGATACGGATGCAAAAACCCAGAGTCTGTCAGAGCGTCAGCATGTCAGCACGGTGCAGAGCCACATACTGGTGGTGGAGGACGATACCCGGCTATTGGCGATCCTGGGACGTATGATTAAGTCGCTGGGTTATGAAGCGCTGTGCGTGGAGTCTGCCGAGCAGGCCCAGACGGCTATTGCCCGTGATATTCCGACCGGTATCCTGCTTGATTTAGGTTTGCCGCACATGAACGGGATGGAGTTGTTGCGCCGCCTGAAGGCGGAGGCGCGTACGGCGCAGATTCCCGTGTATATCATGTCCGGTGCGCCGGATGCCGGTGAGGCGAAAGTGCTGGGAGCGTTGGGCTTCCTCAGCAAACCGGTCACCCGAGACACTATTGCGGCAGCTATTCGGGTGATGACGGGCGCCGCTCCCGTCTTTAAACGTCTATTGCTGGTCGATGCGGTGCCTGCGGACATTGCGGCGATACTGGCGTTATTCACGCGAGATGCGGTGGAGATGGTTTCGGTCAATACCGGCAGTGATGCTTTGCAACGTTTAGAGACCCAGTGTTTCGATGCGGTCATTCTCGACTTGCAATTGCCCGACATGACCGGCTTCGAATGGCTGAAACAGGCGCGCCATTTGTTGAATCCACCGCCGGTGATCGTCTGTTCGGCACGTGAACTGAGCGAAGAGGAAGTATTCGAACTGAAGGAAATCGTGGAGAGTATCGTCAACAAGGGCGCATTGAGCGACCGGTTGCGCGAGGAGGTGATGCTGGCCGCACATCTGGGCGAAGGTAAAATTGCTTTGCCGGTTAATGTTTCATTCACCGGCAAAAAGCTGCTGCTGGTGGACGATGATGCGCGCAATCTGTTCGCGCTCACTAAAACGCTGCGAGCCAAAGGTTTTTCCGTCGAGGTTGCGCCTGACAGCGCTCACGCGCTGGAGATGTTGAGTCCGGGTCGCTTCGATGCGGTGTTGACCGATATCATGATGCCGGAAATGGATGGCTACGCGCTGATACGCCGGATTCGCGCCACAGGCTACAGCGAATTGCCTGTCATTGCGATAACCGCCAAAGCCATGCAGGGTGACGATGTGTTGTGCATGCAGGCGGGCGCCACAGCGTATCTGGCCAAGCCGGTGGATATGAATAAGCTGTTGGAAATGCTCAAAGGAATATGACGCAATGCCATTGGTAAAGTGGAAAAATCACAATATCGAAGACGTCGAGGTGGACTTGATGCTCTGCGCGCTCAAGTTGCGCTACGGTTATGATTTTACCGGTTACGCGAGGGCTTCGATGAAACGTCGCCTGATGGAATTGAGCCGGTATTTCGATGTTAAACATTTGTCTGAGCTGCTGTCTGCGATGCTGTACGACGAAGCGGTGGCACAAACGGTAATCAACTGCATCTCGGTGCCCACCTCTGAGTTTTTTCGTGACGGCCTTGTATGGGAAACCGTTCGTACCTGTGTATTGCCGCAGTTGGATAGCTTTCCATGGATTAATATCTGGCAAATCGGTTGCGGGCGCGGCGAGGAAACTTATACGCTGGCGATTTTGCTGCACGAGGCCGGTTTGTTGAAAAAAACACGTATTTTCACCTCGGATATCAACCCCGCATTTTTGCAGGATGCGCGCGATGGCTGCTGGTCGAGGCGGCGTATGGCAGGGTGGCGTGAGAGCTATCTGAATTCGGGCGGCAGGGGGAATTTTGACAGTTATTTTGAGGTGCGTGGGGAGGAGGTCGCAATTCGTGACGAGTTTAAGAAAGTTATTGAATTTATTCAACATAATCTGGTCGAGGACGATGTTTTCAAAGAGGTTCAGTTCGTGGTGTGCCGCAATGTGCTGATTTACTTTGGCGATGTCTTGCAGGGCAAGGTGTTGAAACTGCTGGCGCGCAGCCTGGAACGGGGAGGATTTTTGTTGCTGGGACGTGCCGAAAAGATTTTTGAACTGCATGAGAAGTATCCCGAGCTTGAGGGGATAGATGACGCGTCGCAGTTGTACCGCAAGGTCATCGGAAGGGGCGGGCATGTATAAAATGCTGGTGATCGGATTTTCGGCGGGTGGTGTTCCTTTGATCAAACGGATTGTACAGGCCTTGCCAAGAAACTATCCACTGGCCGTTGCCGTCGTGGCGCATCTGCCCGAGGGACACGAGAGCACTTTGGCGCAATTGCTGGATGGCATCGCACAGTTGCCTGTCAGCACGGCGAAGGACAAAGATGTGATTGTTCCCGGTCTGGTTTATCTGGCCCCGCCTGACTATCATCTGCTGGTGGAAAAGAACCGAACGCACGCGCCATCCTTTGCGCTGTCGGTGGATGGCCCGGTCAAATCGGTGCGCCCTAGCATCGATGTCCTGTTTGAAAGCGCAGCCGAGGCCTTTGAGGGAGATTTGATCGCCGTGTTGCTCAGCGGGGCAAATTCAGATGGCGCGGCGGGTATGGCCTATGTCAAACAGTTGGGTGGCTTGAGTATCGTGCAGGATCCGCTGGAAAGCGAATTTTCCACCATGCCCAATGCGGTCATACAGCGCGTAAAGGTGGATTATGTCGCGAACATCGAAGAGATTATCAGCTTGTTGCTGTCAGTCTGTGAGGTGAGATGAATAACAAAGCAAAAATCTTGCTGGTGGATGACAATCCTCATAACCGGCTCGCATTGCGCAAGATATTGAAAGGGATAGATGCCGAGTTGCGCGAGGCGGGCAACGGTTTTGACGCGCTCAGCATGTCGATGGAAGAGGAGTACGCACTGATCCTGCTGGATGTGCAAATGCCGGAAATGGATGGTTTTGAGGTCTGTGAACAGTTGCGTGCCGACCCTCGGACCACCAATACCCCGGTCATTTTTCTGACGGCGGCTTACAAGGAAGTAGCCGACAAATTGCGCGGCTATGTTGCGGGAGCGACCGATTATCTGGCCAAGCCGATTGAGGATCACATCCTTAAGGCCAAGGTGCAGGTGTTTCTGAAACTCTACGATCAGAAACGGCTGTTGCAGGAAAATAACGAGTCGCTGCGCATTGCCGCGACGGTGTTCGAGTCTCAGGAAGGCATGATGGTGACGGATGCGGACAACAATATCCTGCGGGTCAATAATGCCTTCGTGCGCATCACCGGATTTCAGTCCGAGGAAGTCATCGGTCGTAATCCCAGGATACACAATTCGCAGCGGCAGAGCGCGCAATTTTATGCAGCGATGTGGGCATCCTTGCTTAGTCAGCGCTACTGGCAGGGCGAAATACTGAACCGTCGCAAGAATGGGGAAGTATACCCCTGCTGGCTGACCATCAGCGCGGTACAGGATGTCGATGGGCGGGTGACGAATTACGTCGGTGCTTTTTCTGATATCACTAGTTACAAGCAGGCCGAAGAGAAAATTCACACGCTGGCATTTTACGATCCATTGACCGGTTTGCCCAACCGCCGTTTGTTGATTGACCGGGTTCAATTAGCGCTTGCATCCAGCACTCGCAGTCGCCGCAATGGTGTGCTGATGTTTCTCGATCTGGATAATTTCAAGACGCTCAACGACACGCGCGGACACGAGTTGGGTGATGCCTTGCTGATTGAGGTTGCCAAGAGATTGCAGGCTGTGGTGCGTGAGAAAGATACTGTGGCTCGCCTGGGTGGTGATGAATTTGTGGTGATGCTGGATGATCTGGACGGTGATGAACTCAATGCGATCGGGCAAACGCAGATATTCGCAGATAAATTGCTATCCAGTCTGGCTGAACCGTACCGTTTGCCGGTCACATCGCGGGAGAGCGGCGCTCTGATCGAGTACCGCTGTACGGTCAGTATCGGCATTACCTTTTTTCGTCTGCAACAGGACTCCGTGGAAGACATCCTCAAACGGGCCGATGTGGCGATGTATCAGGCCAAGGCTGCCGGGCGCAACACGGCGCGCTTCTTTGACGCCGCGATGCAGGAAATTATACAGAATCGTTCCGAGATGGATGCGCAGTTGCAAATGTGTCTGGAACGACAGGAGCTGCAATTGTATTATCAGTTGCAGGTAGATGGGTTCGGGCGGACGTTGGGTGTCGAGGTGTTATTGCGCTGGAATCATCCTGAGCGTGGCCTTGTCTCGCCGGCAGAATTTATCCCGCTGGCTGAAGAGACTGGCTGTATTGTGTCTATCGGTATGTGGGTGCTGGAGAGTGCCTGCGCGCAGTTGCAACGGTGGGCGCAGAGCGAAAAATTCGCGTATCTGGAGCTGGCGGTGAACGTGAGTGCAAAGCAATTCAGGCAGGTTGATTTTGTTGAAAAGGTGGCGACTGCCTTGCGGAATTCGGGTGCCAATCCCGCAAGACTGAAACTCGAACTCACCGAGAGCGTAGTGCTGGGTGATGTCAAGGATGCGATCGCTAAGATGCGTGCACTCAAGTTGTTAGGCGTCAGTCTCTCCATGGATGATTTTGGCACCGGATATTCGTCGCTCTCCTATTTGCAACAGCTGCCTATAGACGAGTTGAAAATCGATCAGTCATTTGTGTGCGATCTGATCGGAAATGTGGATAATCAGAGCATAGTCCAAACCATCATTATGTTAGCGCAGGGGCTGAATATGAGTCTGGTGGCCGAAGGGGTGGAGACACAAGCGCAATTCGATATGTTGAAAGAAAAAGGCTGCACCGGGTTCCAGGGCTATCTGTTTTGTCGTCCCCTGCCGCTGGCAGACTTTGAGAAGCGCTTGCTGGAAGTGTGATCTATTTGCTCCATTTTGCATTCAGAATCTGCTCGCTTCGACTTTCGCTCAGACGCACTATGCAGGAACAGTCCTGTTGATGGATGGTAATGCCGCGATCGCGCGTGATATAGCCGACGATGGGTTGGGGCGGCACGGGGTTGCAGCACTTTGCCATGCGAGTCAGCAAATTGCCCACGCCCTCGATCAGGATGCCGGTCGAGGAGCGTTGCTCAGCCGCCGGCTTGAAAGCCGGTTTTTCGATGAAAATGGTTCTGGTCGGCAGCTCTTCCTGTAGCGCCACGGCAATCCGGCGCTGGGTGACTTCATTGCGTCCTAAGGCGGCCAGCAAATCATCCAGTTTGTTGAAGTGCAAACGCTGCGCGAGTTTTTCCTGATTGACCGAGGTGATGCCGAGCCGGCGCAACTCCCTATCCAGTTGTGTTCTGCCTTGCGCTACGCTTTCATCGTAGTTCTGACTCTTAAACCAGGCCCGCACCTTGGCGCGTGCCCGTGCGCCCTGTAAAAATCCCAGCGCAGGGCTCAGCCAGTCGCGACTGGGGCCGCCCAGCTTGGTGGTGAGGATTTCTACGCGCTGTCCGTTCTTGAGTTTGTAGCTGAGCGGCACGATCGCGCCATCCACTTTGGCGCCGCGCGTGCGATGGCCTAAGTCCGTGTGCAGCATATAGGCGAAATCAACCGGCGTTGCGCCGACGGGTAAATCGATGACACGACCTTGCGGGGTGAGCACGTAAACCTGATCCTGGAACAATTCGTTTTTAAATTGTTCAGACCCTTCCTTGCTTTCTGTAATATCTTGCTTCCATTCGAGTATTTGTCTTAACCAGACTATCTTCTCATCGAACTTCGGGTCGGTCTTTTTGCCTTCTTTGTAGCGCCAGTGTGCCGCGACACCCAGTTCAGAATGCTGGTGCATCTCCCGGGTGCGGATCTGCACTTCGAGCGGCAGTTGGCGCGGGCCGATCACGGCGGTGTGTAAGGAGCGGTAATTGTTGCTCTTGGGGCGGGCGATGTAGTCGTCGTACTCGCTGGCAATCGGTTGCCAAAGTTCATGCACGATGCCCAGCGCCGTATAGCAACTCTCCACATCTTCAACCAGTATGCGTAGCGCGCGCACATCGTACAGTTCGTCAAAGTCGAGCTGCTTACGCTTCATCTTGTTGATGATGCTGTAGATATGCTTGGGGCGACCGCTCACTTCGCCGCTGATTCCCGCCTGAGTCAGGGCCTGTTTGAGCTGATCGGTGACATCGCTGATGTAGCGTTCACGATCAATGCGGCGCTCATCGAGCAGTTTGGCGACTTTTTTGTAGAGTTCAGGATTGAGGTAGCGTACCGACAGGTCTTCGAGTTCCCATTTGATCTGCCATACCCCCAGTCGATTGGCCAGCGGGGCAAACAGGCTTTGCGTCTCCAGCGCGATGCGTTTTTGCAGTTCGGGCGCGGCGCCTGACAGACAGCGCAGAGTCTGCGTGC
>Ga0208863_1000390_pt1 | contig 47172 bp, 32 predicted proteins | sample RifOxyD3_FD_184040 | JGI IMG/M metagenome (GOLD analysis project Ga0208863, IMG submission 184040) | Soil microbial communities from Rifle, Colorado - Rifle Oxygen_injection D3 (SPAdes) | ecosystem: Environmental > Terrestrial > Deep subsurface > Rock core/Sediment | place: Rifle, Colorado... | reverse complement strand
CGGAGGTTTCCCATTCCCTCACAGGAACTGTTCCTGGGGCTGTTATTACCGCCACCCTCCATGCCGTCCGAACTTTTTGATCTTCCTCTGTGGTCCGCCGGCAGATCCGGCGACCAGACATCCATTTGCCGTCTCCGGGGGATTTCCCCTTCACGGAAGATTGAGTTTGGGCCAACCCGCCGGCCTCGAAACACCATAAATGGCGTGCAGCGATAAACGCTATAAACGCTCACGCAGTCCCCAAGAAAGGCAAGGCCCGGCGGGAAGATCGTTGGAGCAAAAGGGTTATTTTGTTTTCTGCCGTGCTACGCGACCAGTCTTGGCGCTTCGGCGGTAAACGGCGTCCCGCGTCGATCTACGGCCAGCAGGTATTCCACCAGCTTACGGGCCACCGCGATGGTTGCCTGATTTTTGTTGCCTCGCAGCATCTCCTTTTCATGCACCGCAGCCAGATGCGGATTCCAGCGTGGCGCCAGATTCGCCGCTTCGATCAACATAGTCTGCAAATGCTTGTTGCGCTTTTTCGAGAGCGGCCCGCGCCGCTCCTTGCCGGCTGATTCCCGCTGGGCGCTGCACAAACCGCAATAGCTGACCGCCTGCCGGGTGTTGCTGAACCGTTCCACTTCACCGATCTCCAGAACCCAGGTCAGGGCCAAAACCTCGCCAACTCCGGCTATGCTCATCAGCCGTTCAACCCGCTCCCGGATCAATGCATTCCCGCGCAGGGTCTTGATCAGCTTTTTCTGTACGCCTTCAAAGAGATCAAGGCCACCGCGACTCAAGGAGAGCAACTCCTTGACCGACTCCGGCACGTCCTCCACCCGTTCCAGGAGATTCTTGAAGTAACGCTTGCCATGCAGGCGGCGTTTGTCGTAGGTGGCTCCGACCTCCATCAGCAACCCGGACATTTTGTTCTTCATGGTAATCGCCGTGCGGACCACCATGTTCCGGTAGCGCAGGATTCTTCTTAACTCCCGCAGATCCTCGGACATCATCACGCATTCTGGCAGCAGATTGACCCGCAAAAGGTCTGCCAGCTTCTCCGCATCGGCCCGGTCGTTTTTCTTCTTGGCTGCCGTGATTGCCTTGAGCATCTCCGGATGGGCGACCTTCAGTTCCACGGCATGGGGTTTCAGAAAATCATAAATCCAGCCGGTGAATATCGTCGCCTCCATGGCCCCCATCCAAGGGCCGGGCAAGTCAGCCACCCATTGTCGCAAGGTTTTCCGGTCAGCACTGATTACCCCTTGATTGGCAAGCTTACCGGTAATCATCTTTATGCAGTACGCGATAGTTTTTTTGTGGACGTCCAGGCCAATGTAGTAAATAGTTTCCATGGGAGCCTCCTTGTGGGTCTGACTCGGGGCGAACCATTCGACCCCGCTCGCTCATTTATTAAGAGCTGTACGCCACCAGGAGGCTCCCATTTTCTCTACTTATGCATTCAAACACCTTACTTAATCCCCCTCAAGCCGAATTCCGGCCGAATTCCGGGGACACCTTACTTAATCCCCTTATCCTACGAAGCTTCAGCAAGCAGTATTCGGCAGGTTATTTCCAGGGGCACCACTTTGTTTTGCACAAGGCCCCAAATCATCGGCAGGGTAACGCCGAAATATTCATGGGCCAGGACATTGCGCAGCCCGACAATTTTTCGCCATTCAATATCAGGGGCGGCCGCTCGAACCTGCAGCGTCTGGCGATTTGTTCGGCGATTTTGCCGATTGTTGAAATTGGAAAATGGAGCCACACAAACCTAGCCTGGAAGCGCCGTCCGTTTCTTGTGGTCTGCCTGACGCGATTGTTGGACGAAGCCGCTATGCGGCAGACAAACGGAGTCCCCTCCCATCGGTTGGAGGTAAACCATTGGCCGGCCTTTATTGCTATTTTTTGTCAGAAACGATCTTGCTCTGGTGAGAAATCGGCCACAAATGAGGCCAATTTTCTAGGCTACCCCAACCGATGGATACGCCCTTGTTGCATTTTCTTTAATATACAGGTAGCTTGTACTTATTGGATGTTTCCAATACCTCTTGATTTGTATCCAGAATTATTTTTTTTAAAAAAATGCAGAATTATCTCCGAACATCTTTATTTCACCTTCTACGTAATCTCTCTAACCTTTTGAAATGTTGGCAAAAAAGATATTTTCATATTAGCAACATCCATGCCAGTTTTTTAAAATCCATCTTCACTACCCTGTAAACACGCTATCAGCTCAGATTCATCACCGTTGGTCGGGCTTGTCCAACAAACGGTTCAGACTTTGGTTCGCTGCGCTCTCAAAGTCTAACCTTATTCGTTCGGCTTTTCTTTGTTCTTTGATGATTGCCGTTAAACTGCGAAGGGCATTATTAACTGCGTCATGATCTGGGAAATATTCAACTACGTCTGGGTCGATGACCACGACATTCGTACCTTCAGCATACCGCTTTGCATACTTGCCTCGCACCCCACCAGTGAAATCATATTCTTCTAGCATATCCGGGTCATTCTTCATTTTTGTCGTTGTTGCGAGTGAAAATTTCAGCAGGACCCTTCCGCCAGAACTCCTGTTGAACTAAACCGCTGGATGGGGCGGTTTGCTTGGAGTTTTATCCCCGGTTTTTTCCGGATGTGTATCGATAATAGAAGAGGGGAGCAGGGAGGTCAAGCAACAAATAACCGGATATCAGATAAATAGCAGGCGGGCAATTCCTGGAACTTGGGCGTAGAGGTCCGCTTTCCGCAAAGGGTATTCATGGCGTTCACCTTGTGATTGGCTGCCTTTGCATCCTTGAAAAAACTTGTCAGGAATGTTCCTGATCGATATAACAATACCATCGGAGGCTGGGCAAGTTTGCAAGCTGGTAACCTTCCTTTTGCCAAGGGGCACGTCATGAATCGACGATCGTTCGGTATTCTCTTAGTTCTCTTTTTTTCTCTGCTTGACACCGCGTTTGCTTCCGGGCCGGTTGTCGAATTGTTTTCTCCCCAGAACGAGGTCAAGGGCGTGCGGCAGGTCACGGCGCGATTCTCGGAGCAGATGGTGCCGTTCGGCGATCCACGGCTCGTGGAGCCCTTTGATATCTCTTGTCCTGTAAAAGGCAGCCCACGCTGGGCCGACGGCAGGAACTGGGTCTATGACTTCGAGCAAGACCTGCCAGCCGGGGTGAGTTGCGAGTTTTCGCTCAAGGCAGGCCTCAAAACTCTGGCAGGAGCTGCGATCGGCGGCCAGCAGAAATTTTCTTTTTCCACGGGTGGCCCCGCAATTATTAACGCCTTTCCTTATGAGGGCTCTACGGTTGCGGAGGACCAGATTTTCCTCCTCGCACTCGATGCGGAACCAACGGAAAATTCGGTCCTTGAGCATGCCTTTTTCGCAATTGAGGGAATTAATGAACAGGTGGGGATCACGATTGTAAAGGGCGAGGATCGCGAGCAGGTGCTCAGGGCAGTGCGTGGCCGAACCCAGCGCGAGGACGAGAATAAACTTTATGAACTCGTGGTCCAATGCCGACAACGTTTTCCGAATGGCGCCAAGGTGGACCTTGTCTGGGGCAAGGGGATACAGACAGTAAACGGCATCCCCACCTCGCAGGATCAGAAGCTGCCCTACCGGGTGAGGCAACCCTTTACCGCCACCTTTTCCTGCCAGCGCGAAAATCCGAAGGCGGACTGCATTCCTTTCTTGCCGATGAGTATTCAGTTTTCCGCGCCGGTCGCCTGGGCGGATGCAAGCCGGATCACTCTTGCCGGGCCGGACAATACGGTCTATCAGCCAGCGCGCCGGGAAAAGATCAGGGATGAAAAAGATACCTTTGTGCAGGGCATTACCTTTGCCGGTCCCTTTCCCGAGAAGGCGCCATTCACCGTCACCGTTCCGGTCGACTTGAAGGACGACGCGGGCCGGGAACTCGCAAACCGCGACCGCTTTCCCCTTTCGGTCAAAACCGATTTCTACCCGCCGCTTGCCAAGTTTTCGAGCCGTTTCGGCATCATCGAAAAGTCCGACCCGGTTCTGCCGGTGACCCTCAGAAACATCGAACCAGAGGTGAAGGCGCGGCTGCTCGGCATGCTCGCGTCCAAGGGCCTTGTCGAGCGAACCGCTGATCGCATGTCCGAGGCGGCAAGAAAGGCCGGCGACGCGGTCGCCGCACTTCTCTCGAAGAAAGGGGCGCTCTCCATTGACGAGTCCGTAACCGGCAGGATGAAACGACTGGACACGGAACAGGAGATCATCCGCTGGCTTCGTAACGTGGCGGAGGCGCGGCGCGACAGATCGGTTTTTGCTGGCGCTGATTCCGGCACGCTGGCCAAGGACTTTACGCTGCCGAAGCCTAACGGGGCAAAGGCCTTCGAGGTCGTGGGGATTCCGCTTCAAAAGGCCGGGGTGTACATCGTCGAGCTTGAGAGCGCGATTCTCGGCGCAGCACTTCTGGGGGCGAACCGGCCGGTGTACGTGCCGGCGGCCGCGGTGGTCACCAATCTGGCGGTTCATATCAAATGGGGCCGTGAATCTTCGCTGGCCTGGGTTACCCGGCTTGACAACGCCGAACCGGTACCGAACGCGGCGATCACGATCCGCGACTGCGAGGCAAAGCTGCTCTGGGAGGGCAAGACGGATGCGGCCGGCCTGGCGCGTCCTGACGCCGGCCGCCTCGATCCGAAAAAACTTCCCGAATGCCGCGGCAAGCGCGACTATGGCCAGGATTCCTACCTGGCCTATGAGTACACGCCGGCGCTTGACGGGATGGAGCGGGGGGTTTTTGTCTTTGCCCGGACGGCCGACGATCTGGCCTTTGCCCATACCTCCTGGGATGAAGGCATTGAGCCGTGGCGGTTCAGCCTGCCGGAGCCGCTTCATCGCGGGTCGGTCGTTGCGCATACCATTTTCGACCGCACCCTGCTGCGCGCCGGCGAGACCGTCTCGATGAAGCACATTATCCGTAAGCAGACCCTGGCGGGCTTTGCCCAGGCACCCGCCCTGCCGAAGAGCGTGCTGATCCGGCATCAGGGCAGCGCCCAGCGCTATGAATTGCCGCTTGCCTGGGACGGCAACGGCATTGCCGAAACAACGTGGAAGATCCCGGCCGACGCCAAGCTGGGCCACTACGAGGTGGTGCTGCTTGATAAAGAACCAGGCAAGGAGAGGGAACGGACCGGGATCGGTAGCTACCAGGACGGAGACGAGGAATACTTCCGGACGGAGGGCTGGTCTTCCGGCACGTTCCGGGTTGAGGAATTCCGGGTGCCGCTCATGAAGGGCATCGTCCAGCCGCCCAAGGAGCCCCAGGTGAATGCCCGGACAGTGGCCCTTGATCTCTACGTGGGCTATCTTGCCGGCGGCGGGGCCGGTGAAATGCCGGTCACGCTCAGGACGCAGATGCAGCCGCGCGCAATCGGTTTTGCGGATTTCGAGGGGTACAGTTTTGCGAACGGCGAAGTAAAGGAAGGGATCACCCGCCGCGCGCAGGGCGAGGATGATTGGGATGAGGAGGGCGAGGAAGACGTGCCCGAAGAGGTGAGCGCGGCACAGAAGGAAAAGGCCAGGAGTCAGGATTTAACCCTCGATCGCACGGGCGCGCTCCGGGCGGTCGTGGCGGAGCTGCCCGCGCTTGCCGTGCCCAAGGATCTTGTTGCGGAGCTGGAGTTCCGTGATCCGAATGGCGAGGTGAAGACCGCGAGCAGCCGGGTTTCGCTCTGGCCATCGCAGGTGCTGGTGGGGATCAAGCCTGATTCGTGGCTGGTGTCAAAAGACGCCTTCAAATTCTCCCTTGCCGTGGTCGATGTGAGCGGCAAGCCCGTGCGGAATCAAAAAGTTACCGCTGATTTTTTGCAGCGCACAACCTATTCGCACCGCAAACGGCTGGTCGGCGGGTTCTACGCCTATGAGCATGCGACCGAGACCAAGCGCCTGGGGCCGGCCTGCGAGGGGGTGACGAACGACAAGGGCATCGCAATCTGCGAGGTCAAGGCGCCGGTTTCCGGCAACGTCATTATCCAGGCCCGGACCACGGACGAGGCCGGCAACGTCTCGGTGGCTCACCGGGATACCTGGGTGGCGGCTGGCGGCGAATGGTGGTTCGATGCAACGGACAACGACCGGATCGATCTGCTGCCGGATAAAAAGCGCTATGAGCCGGGCGAGATCGCCAAGTTCCAGGTGCGGATGCCGTTCCGCGAGGCCACGGCCCTGGTGACCGTGGAACGGGAGGGCGTGGCCGAGACGTTTATCAAAAAATTGTCCGGCAAGATGCCGGTCATCGAAGTGCCGGTGCAATCGAACTATGCGCCGAATATCTTTGTCTCGGCCTTGTGCGTGCGCGGCCGGCTGGACAACGTCAAGCCCACCGCCCTTGTGGACCTCGGCCGGCCGGCGTTCAAGCTCGGCATTGCCGAAATCAACGTCGGCTGGCAGGCGCACGAACTTAAAGTCTCGGTTGCCGCCGAGCGCGATGTCTATAAAATTCGTGAGAAGGCCGCGGTTACCGTGAAGGTACGGACCGCCTCTGGTGCTGTTCCGCCGAAAGGAAGCGAGGTCTCGATTGCCGTAGTGGACGAGGGTCTGCTCTATCTCATGCCGAACGTGAGCTGGCAGTTGCTGGAGGCCATGATGGGCCGGAGAGGCTACGAGGTTAAAACCTCGACGGCGCAGATGCAGGTGGTTGGCAAGCGGCATTACGGACTGAAAGCCTTGCCCGCCGGCGGTGGCGGCGGGACGCAGACCACGCGGGAGCTCTTCGACACCCTCCTGCTCTGGAAGGGCCGGGTCTTCCTGGACGAGGCTGGCGAGGCAAAGGTTGCAATACCGCTGAATGATTCACTTACGAGTTTTAGGATCGCGGCAGTGGCGAACGGCGGCCTCGGTCTGTTCGGCAGCGGCGAAACAACCATCCGCACCACCCAGGATGTGATGCTTCTTTCCGGCCTGCCGCCGGTGGTGCGGGAGGGCGACAAATTCCGGGCAGGTTTCACAATCCGGAATGCAGCGGACCGGAAAATGGCCCTTGAGGTGACCGCCTCGGTGGCCGGTATTTCGCCGCCGCTTGCGAAAAAGATCGAAAGCCTCGGCCCCGGCGAGGCGCGGGAACTGTTCTGGGATGTTGTTGTTCCCCTGAACGTGGAATCCCTGGCCTGGGAGGTATCCGCCCAGGAGCAAAACGGCATTGCTGCCGACCGCATCAAAATCAAACAGAAGATCGTTGAGGCGGTCCAGCCCCGTGTCTTCCAGGCCACGATCACCCAGGTGGACAAGGAGCACACGGTTGCCATCGAGAAACCGCGGGACGCGCTGCCCGGCAAGGGCGGGATCAATGTCTCGTTTCAGGAAAAGCTTGTAAACGGTCTTGGCGGCGTCACCTGGTTCATGAAAAATTACCCCTATACCTGCATGGAACAGAAGGTCTCGCGGGCAATCGCGCTCAAGGACGAGGCGCTCTGGAAAAACATCATGGCCGAATTTCCGCCCTATCTCGACGGCGATGGCCTGGTAAAATATTTCCCCACCTGCGTTTGGGGCAGCGACGCACTCACCGCCTATATCCTGCAGATCTCCCACGAGGCAGGCTGGCTCATCCCGGATTCCATGAAGAGCAAGATGGAAGCGGGGTTGCGGGGCTTTATCGAGGGCCGGGTGAACCGGTGGTCCGCCCTGCCCACGGCCGATGTATCGATCAGGAAGATGGCGGCGATTGAGGCGTTGTCGCGGAGCGGCAAAGTAAAACCACAGCTCCTGGGCTCGATCGCCCTTGAACCGAACCTCTGGCCCACGTCGGCGGTCATTGACTGGCTGAACGTGCTGATGCGCGTGCCGGAAATCCCCGACCGGCAGAAGCGGCTGCAGGAAGCGGCACAGATCATCCGCTCGCGCCTCAACTTTCAGGGAACGACCATGGGTTTTTCCACGGAAAAGAGCGACTATCTCTGGTGGCTCATGGTATCCGGCGACGTGAACTCCGTGCGTGCCATTCTCACCTTCCTTGAGCTGGGCCTCTGGCAGGAAGACATGCCGCGGCTTGTGCGCGGTGCCATAGGCCGGCAACTGCACGGCGCCTGGAACACGACAATCGCCAATGCCTGGGGCGTGCTGGCCATGGAGAAGTTCTCGGAGAAGTTCGAGTCGACTCCCGTGACTGGCAGTTCCAAGGTTACGGTTGCGGAGCAGAGCAATAGCGTCGACTGGCAGGAGGCAACGCCGAGATCAATCATGCTCGGCTGGCCCGGCAAGCCGGCAAGCCTGTTCATTACGCATGCGGGCACAGGCAGACCGTGGGCTACCATTCAGAGCATTGCGGCGATTCCGCTGAAGAAGCCGTTTGCCAGCGGCTACACTATCAAAAAGAGCGTGACGCCGGTCGAGCAAAAGAAGAAAGGGACATGGTCGCGAGGCGACGTGGCCCGGGTGAAGTTTGATCTTGAAGCGCAATCCGACATGACCTGGGTGGTGGTGAACGACCCGGTCCCGGCCGGCGCTACGATTCTGGGAAGCGGGCTGGGCGGCGATTCGCGCCTGCTCACCAGGGACGAAAAGGGCGCGGGCTGGGCCTGGCCGGTGTTCACCGAGCGGACCTATACGGCCTACCGGGCATACTACGAGTACGTGGCAAAAGGCAAGTGGTCCCTGGAGTACACCGTGCGCCTGGACACGAGCGGCTCCTTCGAGCTGCCTGCGACCCGCGTCGAGGCGCTCTACGCGCCCGAGATGTTCGGCGAGGTGCCGAATGCCAAAATCAATGTCGCGCCATAAGGCCGTTATGCTGCGCATTGTTGTTTTTGTTTTTCTGCTCATGCTGGCCAGCCCGTGCTTGGCGGCGCCATCGTATGAGGAGGTGAAAACCTCTTTTCAGAGTTCCGATGCCGTGCTTCTGGATCGGCATGGCGAAGTCATCCATGAACTGCGGGTGGACGCGAAGTTCAGGAAACTGGAATGGGTGGCGCTTGCCGCCATGTCGCCGGCTCTGGTGAAAGCGGTGGTGCGGTCGGAGGATAAACGGTTTTACGAGCATAACGGCGTTGACTGGCTGGCGGTTTTTTCCGCAACGTTTAGCAACCTTTTTTCCAACCACAAGCGCGGGGCAAGTACGATCACGATGCAGTTGGCGTCGCTGCTCGGCAAAACCGAGCAGCCGCGAAAAAGCCGCCGGCCAATTGCGCAGAAATGGGCGCAGATGCAGGCAGCCCGGGAGCTGGAAAAGAGTTGGACTAAAGAACAAATCCTGGAATCGTACCTGAATTTTGTGAGCTTTCGGGGCGAGCTGCAGGGAATCGCGGCAGCGGCACGCGGGCTGTTCGACAAGGAGCCGAGCGGCCTGGACGAGGCAGAGGCGGCCGTGCTTGCGGCCTTGATCCGCTCACCCAATAGTGCGCCCGACAAGGTGGGGGACCGGGCAGTACTTCTTGCCGCCTCACTTGGCAATACAGTTTCAGCCGAATTGATCAGGCAGCTCGTACACGAGAAACTGGCGCGGCCCTATTCGGTCAGAAAACGGGTCGATCTTGCACCCCATGTGGCGCAACGGCTTCTCCGCCGAGGCATGACGAGCGCTGCCTCGACACTTGATGCGGGAATACAACGTTTCGCCAGTGACGCCATCCGTGAGTCAATCAGCAGGCTCGCAAGCCAGAATGTGGGGGATGGCGCGGCTCTCGTTGTTGAAAACGAAACTGGCGACGTCCTGGCGTATGTTGGCAATGCCGGCAACATTTCGTCGGCTTTTTATGTCGACGGCATTCAGGCACGAAGGCAGGCGGGTTCGACGCTCAAACCGTTCCTCTACGGCCTGGCCATCGAGAAGAAGATTATTACCGCTGCGTCGCTGATTGATGACGCACCTCTTGATATGCCCACGGAGCGGGGCGTTTACCGGCCGGAGAATTACGACCTGGATTTTCGTGGCATGGTGACGGCGAGAACCGCGCTTGCCTCGTCGCTCAACATTCCGGCAGTGAAGACGTTTAATCTTGTTGGCCCCGAGGCCTTTGTGCAAAAACTCCAGGCCTTCGGATTCAGCGGGCTTCTGGAAGCGGAGCATTATGGCCCTTCGCTTGCGCTCGGTAGCGCCGACATCACGTTGTGGGATTTGGTGAATGGCTATCGTGCCATTGCCAACAGCGGTGTCTGGAGCCGGTTGCGACTCTCCCCCGTTGAAGAGTCCGGGCCGCCCAGCCGCGCCTTGTCAGCCGAAGCCGCCTTCATCATTTCCAACATCCTTTCGGACCGGGAGGCGCGGAGCGCCACGTTCAGCCTTGAAAGCCCTCTGGCGACGAGGTTCTGGACCGCGGTGAAAACGGGAACGAGCAAGGACATGCGGGACAACTGGTGTGTGGGCTATTCCAGCCTCTACACCGTTGGCGTCTGGGTGGGTAACTTCTCCGGTGCCCCGATGTGGAATGTCTCGGGTGTGAGCGGCGCGGCACCGGTCTGGCTTGAGATGATGAATTTCCTCCATCGCGACACGCCGAGCCGGTCGCCGCTGAAGCCAGCCGGGGTCTCGGCAGGGCCGGTCCTGGCCGACAAGAAAGGGCTGGCCGTCGGGAAACAGGAATGGTTTATCGCCGGGACCGAACAGTCCGCACCACGCCTCGTCACCAGAAAGGCGCTGCCGAAGATCATCTATCCGGCGCCGGACACGGTGATCGCCGTTGACCCCGATATCCCGGCTGAACTGCAAAAGGTCATGTTCGAATCGTCGTCTGACGACCCGTCATTTCGCCTGGCCGTCGATAATGCCGTGATCGGTAGCGCGCCGCTGGCGGCATGGCAACCCAGTCGCGGCGCGCATCATCTGGCGCTCATCGGTCGGGACGGCACGATCGAGGATCAGCTCACCTTTGAGGTGAGGTAAGCTCGGGATGCTTCAGCCATGCCAGCACCTCGGGAAAGGAGAGGTGCTGGAGCAGGCCGAAGGCGGCATGTCCGTACAGCCGGGTTCGGCCCGCCGCAGGCGAGCGGATGCCGCAGAAAAATCGAGCCTGCCGGCGCGGGGTGTTCAGGGCCTCATGCTGCTCGGCCAGTATGGCCCGCAGCCGTTTTTGCATCTCTGCCGAAATGACTGCCGCCCTTTCCGGGGGCAGCGTTGCGGCCCAGGCCGGGTCATCCGCGGCGCCGGTCAGACAATATTCGCAATGGCCGCAGTTGTCAGACCGTTCCTCGCCGAAATAGGCGAGCAGGTGCCGGGTCTTGCAGCCGGGATGGCGGATCAGGGAAACCACCTGGCTGAGCCGCTCTATGTCGTTTTTCTCCCGGAGCAGAAACCGCTCCTGGAGCCGGGCCGCCAATGCAGCCGCCTCCTCGGGCCCGGGCCGGCTGACGATCTTGAAACCGCGCCGGGCGCCGGCCACCTGCAGTTCAAGATCGCCCTGCTCCTCCAGGTAATTCAGGGCCGCCACCACCCGTTCCCGGGTGGTGGTGAGTTTTTCCATGGCCTCGTTCACATCCAGGGTGAACCAGGTCCTGGCCTTGCGGGCCAGGGAGAAAAGGCCGCGCAGAAAAGCGGCCCGTTCCGGGTCGAAGCGGGCCAGAATCTCCGCCGATGGCCGGGCCGGGATGAACTTGTACGAGGTGAAAAACGGCCCGGTGGATTCGATGATCCCTTCGAGTTCCAGATAGGTGAGCAGGGTATTCACTACCAGGGGTCGGATGTCGTAACCCAGAGATGTCTCGTAAACGGAGAGGCTGAACCGCTCCGCCTCACCCAGGATGGCGTTGAGCAGGCTGTTGACCGCGGCCGGCTCCGGGGTGTCGCCGTAGATGAAGTTCTCCAGCACGCGCAGGTCCTGGGCGCCGCCGAGCATCTCGCAGACCGCCTGCTTGCCGTCGCGGCCGGCCCGGCCGATCTCCTGGGCATAATTTTCCAGGCTCTTCGGCAGGTTATAATGAAAGACATAACGGATGTCGGCCTTATCGATCCCCATGCCAAAGGCGATGGTCGCCACGACCACGGCCTGGGGCGAGGCCATGAACCATTCCTGCACCGCCTGCCGCTCCTCGTCCGGCATGCCGGCATGATAGGCCCGGGCTTCATGGCCCTGCCCGGTGAGGGCGGCGGCTACCTGCTCGGCCGTGGCCTGCAGGGTGACGTAGACAATGACCGCGCCGGGCGGCCGGGTCGAGAGGCGGTCGACAAGCACGGCTAACGGATCAGGGGAAGGGGAAAAGCGCAGGGTCAGATTGGGCCGGTAAAAACCGGTATGGATAAAATCCTCCGGCCGGATGGCAAAGGCGGCGCGGATATCCACGGCTACCTGGGGTGTGGCCGTGGCGGTGAGGGCCAGGGTGACCGGAACCTTGAGGTCGCGGCCGACTGTGGCCAGTTTCAGATAGTCGGGCCGGAAATTATGGCCCCATTCGGAGATGCAGTGAGCCTCGTCGATCACCAGCAGGGAGATCGGCAGCCGTTTGAGCAGGGCCAGGAACCGTTCGTTGCCGAACCGTTCCGGCGCCACATACAGGAGTTTTACGCGGTTGTGGCCAAGATCCGCATTGACCCCGGCAAACTCCTCCCGGCTCAGGGAGGAATCGAGCCGGGCCGCGGCAATCCGGCGGGTCAGGAGAAAGTCGACCTGGTCCTTCATCAAGGCCATCAGGGGCGAGACCACCAGGGTCAGGCCGGGGAGGTGCAAGGCGCTTAACTGATAGCACAGGCTCTTGCCCTGGCCGGTGGGGAAGACCGCCAGAGTCGAGCGGCCGTCTAATATCCTGCTGATGACCTCTTCCTGGCCGGGGAGAAAGCGGCCAAAGCCGAAGGTGGTTTTGAGGGTGGCATGGATATCCATAGGTGGTTTTCTTGTTGCAGTTTGAGCTTGTTCCAGAGAAGATTCCTGTATGCTGGTACTCGATATTCAGGGATTTCGACCCGTCAACCAACCGGCGAGAACAGCATTTTCAGGAGTTATCCGTTTTCAGTACCATTCTGCCAGCTTTCCTGTTCCAGCCAGCCATGCTCTCGGGTAAAACGGAGCTCGGCGCCAAAGGGGAAGTCCGGATGTCTTGCCAGAAAACGGTCCACTTGGTTCTGCTGCTCCGATGTAAGTGGCAGCAGCCGGTCTTGGTGGCGGGTGAGGGTTGCCAGATCGCTTCGCCACAATTGCAGGGGGTGAACGGCATGGAGCATGGCCGCGATTCGGAGTCCGGCCAGATCGCTGTCGCCCCAGTGCCGGCAACGTAAGGACTCCGGGGCCAGGAGCCGGTAAAGAGATAGCACTGCATCATTGGGGAAGCCGCAGGTATAGAGGAGTACTCCTGGTTGGCGGTCGCGGACCAGACGGCTGAAGGTCGCCTCGTTCTCGCAGGTTATCAACTCAAAATCGGCCGCTGTAGCCCTGGCTGGGCATAGGCGTTCGATCCCGGCAATATTCTGCCACGACAGGGTGGCCGGCTCACCGGCCTGCCAGAGTTCGTGGATCAGGTGGTGGGGCCGGCCGTTCTTTTTGTAGAGCAGCGGCCCGAATACGGTTGCCTGCACGGCCAGTCGGTCCTGGACCACGTGGTGGCGGGTCCAGACTGTTTCGGCCCCGTCGTTCCAGGCATCGTTCTCCTGTTCTTCCATAATCCGTAGCCAGTCCGCCACCAGCCCGGTCAGCCCGGTCCGGCGCAGGGCCTTGGAGTCACCGCAGTACTGGGCTCCCAGTTCGGAAAAGGTAACCGGCTCCCGGTTGCGACGTAGAAAATTGACAATGACCCCGGCTCGGAAATACTCCTCCTGCAGGAGATCGAGCCCGGTAATGGCCAGGCGGCAGACGGTCTCGAATTGGCCGGCGAGATGGTCATGGATCGGGGTAAGTTCCGGAAAGGCCAGGCGCAAACGCGCCAGCAGAGTTTCCGCCGCCTGCTGGCTCTGCTCCTCCTCAACCCGGCGGTGGCGGCGGGCCAGGCCCAGGGCTTCATGGAGGCCATCTATCCAGGCATCTCTTTCCTCCCTGCTTTTACCCTGAAACAGCCGGGTAAAGGAAAGGTGGACTTCGCCGGTGGCCGAGATGGTGAGCGGTGCCAAACCAAAGACCGCCCCCAGTGCTCCGAGCTGAATCCGATCCGGCTGCCGGCCCAGTTTCATGGTGCCGTTCAGGCCGCCCTTCTGATAACAGCGGCGGCAGATCTTTTCGCATACCGGGCCAAGAGAGGGATGTTGTCGCAGGAGTTCTGTGAATATGGTAGTGGACACGCCGAGTTCCTCTTATATCTCTTCCCCGAACACGAGCGGCCGTTTCGGCCGAGGCGCCTCGAACAGGCCAGTCTGACGGGTAATATCCGGGTTTTCCCAGTGCAAGGGATAGAGGTGGACGTCGAGGTTGGTGTCTTTCTTGACAACGATGGTGGTGGAGTAGTCGATTTCCTGCCGGACGCCGTCCTGATCCGGCGAGGCGACCATGAGTTGCAGGCCGAGGTCGGTGGCAAAGCCGAGCAACTGATCGCGGCGGCCGGCGTCGATGCCGTAGAAGGCCTCGTCGAACAGCATGGCGTGCAGTTTCGCCTTTTTGCCATGGTAGAGAAAATGGGCAATGGTCAGGATAAGCAGGTAATTGGGCACAGCCTGCTCGCCACCCGAACCCATACTCTTGGTGCGCCGGTCCATGACCACCCCGGTGTCGCCCGTGGTGACCACCTCCATTTCGTAGCGGTACCAGTTGCGGTAATCCAGTTCATCCGGTACTCGGCCCACCTCGGTGTTGATGATCGCCTCCTTGTGGTCTTCAAAGAAGTGGCGGATTTCTTCCTCGCCGGCCGGGTCAAAGGGGCTGAATTTTTTTATCACTGCGACCAGACGACGAAAAGTATCCAGGGGTGTGATCCGGAAACGGTACTGTTGACCGCCGAAGCTGCGCTCGGCCAGCAACCGCCGGATATTACCGACCATGCGTTCCAGGTCGCTGACATGGCTACGCAGATAGTTGACCAGTTCGGTCATGATGATTTTTTTGAACAGCTCCTTGGTCCGTTCGTTGATGATCTCCTGCTGTTCGGTAATGTCCCTGGCCTGTTGCGTGATCAGATCGGCCAGGCGTCGGGAGCGGAAGTCGTAGATCTCGTTGGCCTCCTCCTCGTAAGAAAAGCGGAAGGCGGCCCCGAATTCCGGGTTGTTGAGCCGTTCCTTGAGGACGGCCCGGTTTTCCTGTACGGTCCGGTCGCTGTTGGCCTGCTCCTTTTCCACCGCCTCCACGGTCTTGAACTGGAAGCCCTTGCGGCTTCGGAGGACGTAATGGGCAACCTCCTGCTCCGGCGGCAGAAAAACGGCCAGCCGCCTGGCGGCGCTATCCCAGGCCTGGAGAACTTTCTCTTGCCGGAGTCGGGCCTGGGTGATCTTTTTTTGCTCTTCCCGGATGAGAACGTTTTTTTCCGCCTGCCGCTTGAGAATCTGTCCGACTGTCTCGCGCTGCTTTTCCATCTTTTTCTGCAGGGCGGTGATCCGGCGATCAAGGTCTGCAAGGTCCTCTTCTCTGATCCGGGCCACAAGATTCCGGAGTCGGTCACTCAGGCCGCTGGTCTCTTGTCGCATGCCCCGCAGTTGCTCTTCGTGCCGGGTAACAAGCTCGTGACAATGGCTGGCCTGCTGCCGCAGCTGCACGATCTGCCGGGCGAGTTGCTGCAAGGCCGTTGCCTGGAGCGGCAGAAAGAGCCGGAAGGAATCGAGCGGTTCCAGTGATTCCGCCATGGCTCTGGCCGCTTTTTCCAGGTCGCGTCCCTGTTTTTCCAGTTCGTGCAGTTCCTTTTCCCGGGTCCGGATCTCGGCCTGCCAGGTTTCGCGTCGGCCGGCAACGCCGATCAACCGGGCCGGCCGGCTGAAAAGGCCTCGTTCGTGGCTGCGATGGGCAAGCAAGTCCCGGCCGCTCAGAGTGGTGACCAGGGGGCCGTAATCGCCGGCCATTTCCGCGGCCAGGCAACGCAAGGCCTCTGGCTGCGAGGCAGCGATATCAAAGGCCTGGCGCATCCAATCCGGCAGTTCCGCGAGTCCCCGGCCAGGATGGGTGATCCGGATGCCGGGAAACTCAGTCGCCACCTCACGGGCCGGCGTATAATTTTTTTCAGAAAGCAGGATGGTGGCGATAATTTCCTCGCCGATTGTCTCTTCGATCCGCCCCCTTTCCTGCCGACTAAGTCCGGGTTTCCATTCAAGACCTCGGTAGAGTGGCAGTGGGTTGAGAAGCCTGTGGGTCATGGCCGCCATGGCCTCCGGGAATCCGGTCAGGTTTGGTAGAGCCTCTTCATTTTTGCGCAGAGTTGTCAACGCGACACCCAGGCGGTCCTGTGCTTCGGTATTGGCGGTAATCGTCTGTTCGAGCAGGGTTCGCTGCCGCAGCAATTCGTCTCGGGCTGTATCGGCCGCCTCCTGGCAGGACCGGCAGTCCAGGTCAAAGACCAGGTCTTCGCACTCTCCGGCCCGGAAGGCTTCGTCAACCGCTGTCATCAGCGGGCTTAGGGAAAAGGGAAGCTGACCGGCCCGGCGGCCCATCTCTCGGTGCATTTTCTTCAGGTCCTGGCGCAGGGATTCCCGTAACCGGCCAAGATCCTGTTCGGCAAGCCGCTGACTTTTGCGTTGTTCCTCCAGCTCGGTCTGAACCCGGTTCAAGCTTTGGCCCTTCCGTTCCAGTTCGGCCCGGCAATCCTTTTCCTGGCGGACCAGGCCGCTGGCATCAAGGCCTTTGAGGTCATCGAGCCGGGTGAGAAGTATTGCTTCCGCCAGCTGTTCCTCCCGGAGTTGGCGGGCCAGTTCCGTTTCCTCGGCCTGCCAGTTGCCGATTACCTCCTGGTGTGTGCTGATTTCCCGGTCGATAATTTCGGCGGTCATCTGGTGCCGGAGCCACTCATAGCGGAGCACGGCCTCCCGCTCGTCCCGGATAGTGTCGACAAAGGTCTGTAATTCCCGCAGGTAGAGAAGCTTACGCTCAAGATCGTCCAGGATGGACTTGGATTCGTCCAAGGTGCGTAGGGCCTCGATGATCCGTTCGAAGAGTTCGGTCTTGGGCTCGGGCAGGAGACTCTTGAACAGTTCGTGGTAGTCGGCGGCATGGGAGGCGATTTCCCGATAGGCCTTGCCCATGGCCAGGAAACGACAGACCTCCAGGTAGGTTTCCGGATTGTCGAAGAGTCGGCTGGCCAACTCGGTGCGGTAGGCCTTGGCGTCCCGGTAATAACCGCGACTCGGCCCGGGCCGTTCCTTGAATTCCAGCCGGCTTGCCGGCCGGCGGCCCTGCTCATCCTCGATCAGAAAGGAAATTTCTTCCAGTGGACATTCCCGGATCACTCCCCACTGCTGGATCTGTTCTTCCATGGCTGTGGCGGCCAGGCCGACGCCGATTGTAAGCGGTTGCCCATGACGGCCGGCGATTTCCAGGGCCGCATAGCTGATGCCGCCCTCCCTGTTGAGGATGCCGGTGTCCAGGTTGTAGCGCAGGACAATGCCCTGGACCCGACGGCCCTCCCGTTTCGAACCCGCCACCCGGGCCGCAGCGTTCCATTCCATGCCTAGTCCGGCGGTGAGTACGAAGTGAACCGCATCGAGGATGGTGGTTTTGCCGCATCCGTTGTCACCCAGAAGAAAAAGGTGGCCGCCCGCAGGCAGGCTGATGGTCTCGTCCACGAAGTTGTGGAAATTGATCAGCCGGATGCGGGTGATGACGTATGGAGGAGTTGTCAGATTGCTGCTCATGATGCTCAAGATTGCCCGGTAATTGCAAGTTCCGGGAGGTGACGGCCAAGAGCCGTGCCGTTATAGTGGTAGAGGGCTGGCAGAGCCTCGTAAATCAGGTCGTCGTCCGCAGCGGTAAGATCATCGGGCGGCTTGATCCGTTTGACGAACCGGTAGCGCTCCAACTCCGGCATGATCGGCTTCAATATTTTGGCCCGCACCGCGTCTTCTGGGTAACTGTCGGACTTGTCCGGAAAGCATTCCACGAAACGCCGCTGGACGTGACCGAGCAGGTCACCGAAGCGGAAGCGCAGGTTCTTGTCCTCCACGGTCATGCCGTTCTCCTCGAGTTGCAACTCGAAAAACTCGAGCAGCATCATAAAGGCCAGGCAGTCGTCCCGTCTGGTGAAATTAAACATGGTCCTGGCCGCAACTCCGATCTCGGTATTGTGCCAGTGTTCCTTGTAGACCCGGGCGCACTTGGCATCCATGAGCAGGGTCCAGCCGTAAAAGGTAGAAAAGAAATCAGTGAATTCGCGGCGGTGCCGCTTGAGAAAGAAGAATAGCTCCTGGTCGTCGGAGCTGTAAAAATAAGGAGACTCCAGCAGGATGTTCAGCACGGCCCGCACCCGGTCGCCGTTCCGGTCAAGGAGTCTTTCCAGCTCGATTGCCACAGGTTATTCCTCCTTTTTCCCTTTTGCGTTTTTTTTCTCCACCAGCATCTCCCGGAAGGTGAGTCGCTTATTGGCGAGGACCAGTGCCACTTCCGCCCCAGCAGGGGTAAGGGCGCAGGCCAGACGGGCCAGACGGCGACCGTTGTTAAGATATCCGGCCCGCGTTAATTCGACGACTTTGTGGAAATCGTCATCATCCTGGTAGCGGCCTTTTGATACCAGCGCCCGGCCGTCATCATCACGAAATACCCTGGCCGCCAGCCAGGCATCAAGTTCAGCGAGTCGGGCCTCGTCCGGAGTCTGGACCGGCCGGTCGCCCGTCTGTTTGTGCCGCAGGTAAGCCCGTGGGAAGGATCTTTCCCGTGCCGGCCGGCGCCGGGGCTCGGGAGGCTCAGCCTTCAGATTCTCGTCCCAGTAGTTGTTATCGCCGTACATGAAGGCCGGGGCCAGCAGTTGCTGGAGAAAGAGGTTTGGCGCTGTTTCTGCTGGGAGCCGGCTCATTTCGGCGATCCGGGCGCGCAGGTCCTCCAGCCGGTTGTTCTTGCGTTCCAGTTCCCGGAGATGGCTGCGCAGTTTCTGCCAGACATTGAGTACCGATTCGCCGATCCGTCGGTGCAACTGGTCTAGGGTGCCGGTCTCCAGGTAAAAACGGTGCAGTCTTTCCGGGATACCCTGGCGGGTGGTGGTGCGTCGCGCCTGCAAAAGATGTGGAGTCCGAAGCCGTTCCGTTTCCATGATCCGGAAGCAGAGGGCGAGTTTCTCCTGGTTTTGGGGCTGCTGCAATCGGTCGATAAGCGGTACGATTTCCTGGCGCAGCCGGAAGACTTGATTTAAAAAGGACTGCACATAGTTGTCCAGTTCGCCGATGATCTGTTTGCTCTCGACCTGATCATAACGGCGCACCAGGAAATATAGCAGCCTGCCGTTGAATTCCACCAGGCTGGCGGTAATGGTCTGGGTCAGGTCGTCAGTCTTGAACAGTTGGAACAGGAGGCGGCGGGCCGCGTCCTGCTGTTCCTCGTCATCTTTCTTGAGATGATGAAGCAGTCGCAGCAGTTCATTCAAGGTGCCGCAGACATCCTGGAGGAGATCGCGGGCGTCGCTGCCGCGTTCTTCAAGGTCGTCGAGCAGTCGATTCTCCAGCCACTGCAGTAGGGCTGCGGCCTCGTCAGTCAGGCTATAGCGGAACTTGCGCCGCCGGTTGTCGCGGTAACCGCGCAGCCGTTCCTTTTCGATCCGGAAGCGGATGAGATCCCAGTCGGCCAGTTGGGCCATGTCGGCGCGAAATTGCTGGCTGGTATATTCCTGTTCTCCATCCACCGTTTCCTGGGCCGGTCGGATGGCCTGGTAGATATCCTCGTAGAGCGGTTCCAACTCGTGGTCCCTTTTAAAGAGCAGCATTCGGTAGAGTATCTGGATATAAAAGATGCCCCGATCCGAGACAATCAGGGACCCGAGATGATGGTTCCGGCGCGTGATCAGCTGGGCCGCCAGGCCCAAGCCAAAGGCAGCCAGATGCTCATTGCCGAACAGTCTGGTGATTTCTCCCTGTTCCCAGGTCGATGTCGCGGGCGCCTGTTTGTCAAAGTTGTCTTTTCCCAAACCGTTGCCTTTCTCAGCCGGTATAGCCGCAGACCCCGGCCCGCGGCGAATTGACCACCGGCAGCAGGTATTCTTCGTCGCCGCAGGAATGCGTTTCCTTACAGGCGCGGCACAGCCAACCCTGCTCTTCCCATTGGCAGGTGGGGCAGATCCAGACCGCCGCTGCCTTGCCGCAGACATCGCAGGGAACGTGCGGGTTCTGGTTGCGGGCCAGGATTTCCACCGGTTTCCTGGGCGCGACCGGCGCGGCATATTGCCCCAGTACTTTAATCTGCAGGGCCGTGGTATCGCCGAAATCATACTCATAATCCAGCACCATGCCCGGTTCGAGGGTGGCGGCCAGTTTGCGGCTCATCCCCACTTCGCGCCGGTTGGACCGGAAGGCGCTCATGTGGCCGCAGCATTCAAGCCAGGTCTGGCGCAGAAAACCGTCCAGGGCTTTGAGCGAGGCGCTTGCCGCCACCATGAGATGCAGCCAGTAGGCGGATGAGTTTCTTGCGGTCACCAGGAGGTGGAAGCATGGCGCCGCCTCGGCCTTTGTTTTGCCGGTGCGATCGTGCAGACATTTTTCCAGGTGTTTCGTCATGCCCTGGCGGGTACATTCCTTGCCGCAAAGGGTGCAGCTGCCCTTGACTTGTTTAGGTGCCATGATGAATTCCTTCGGGTGTTTGTTGTCGAGTGGCTGGTTCGAGGATTTTGCCGGGTTCCGCTGCGTATTTCAATGAAAATTATGGTTGTCTGTACAACGTGCTTTGCCTGTGCCGCTGGTTTTCGGTTTTTGTTTCTCCGGCGAGCCGAATTCAGACGAAATGGCATTATGTTGCATCTGGCGGCGTCTTGCCTGTAATTCATTTGACAACAGTCTGAAATTCCCCTTAGTATTACCCCATGAGTTCCGGCGCCGTCATTGAAAAACGGTATATTTTTTTTATGGGGAAACAAGGAGTGAGGCAATGCACAGACCGCTTGGCATAACCGTGAGCCGTCATATCATGGATCTGCAGCGCATGCATCCGGGGGCCACGGGCGAACTTACCGGACTGCTGAACGAGTTGATCGTCGCGGCCAAGACCATTTCCGCCGAGGTGAACATGGCCGGTCTGGCCGACATCCTGGGCATGTCCGGCAAGACCAATATCCAGGGCGAGGAGGTGCAGAAGCTCGATGAATTCGCCAACAATACCATTAAGCGACGCATGGCCCGCTGCGGGTATCTCTGCGTGATGACCTCCGAAGAGGAGGATGACGTCCTGCCGGTGAAGGAGGGCTATGAGGGCAAGTACACGCTGGCCTTCGACCCCCTGGACGGCTCTTCCAATATTGACGTCAATGTCTCCATCGGCACGATTTTTTCAGTCCACCGCCGGCGCAACGCCAAGGACGGCTTTTTTCGGCGGCGCACCGACCCAGGGGCCGGTGTCCGCACCTCTTACGTTGGCCGGCAGGGCACGGTCGACGACCTGCTGCAAAAGGGCCGTGATCAGGTGGCGGCCGGCTACATCATCTATGGCTCCAGCACCATGCTGGTCTTCACCACCGGCGAGGGGGTACACGGTTTTACCCTTGACCCGAGCGTCGGCGAATTCTATCTCTCCCACCCGGAGATTGAGATTCCGGAGAAGAGCAAGTATTTCAGCGTGAACGAAGGGAATTACCCCTACTGGTCCGACAATATGCGGCGCTATATCGAGTTTTTGAAGCAGGAGGACAAAGAGGCTGGCCGGCCTTACAGCGCCCGGTATATCGGCTCCCTGGTCGCGGATTTCCATCGGAATTTGATTACCGGCGGCATCTTTCTTTACCCCCGCGACCGTAAGAGTCCGGGGAAAGCGAGCGGCAAGCTTCGGCTGCTGTACGAGGCCTCGCCGCTTGCCTTCATCGTCGAGCAGGCCGGCGGCCGGGCGATTACCGACGATGGCGTCGCTATTCTGGATATCGAGCCCCAGTCCCTGCATCAGCGGGTGCCGCTCATTATCGGCAGCCGCCACGACGTGGATGAGGCTCAGGCCTTTCTGACCGGCAACAGGTAGGCGAGTCGCCGGTCAGGCCCGGGGCTCTGTCCCCACCAGCTTCAGTTAACCGCGGAGTCGTTGCCATGGTGATTCCTGGATGGACAAAGCACTTGCTGTTCTGGCCTTTTTTCAGTGTCGTGCTCTATTCCGTTGCCCGGATTAACTATCTGCAGTTCCACGGCCTGGCCGAGATTTTTTGCGTCATCATCGTCGTCGGCATCTACATGACGGCCTGGAATGCCAGGAGGGTGCAGCGGAGCCATTTTTTGTTGTTCCTCGGGTTTACCTATCTTTTTGTCGGACTGTTTGTCACCATGCATGCTCTGTCGTTTACCGGCATGGGAGAGGTGGCCGCTCACAACGACAATCCGTGGTTCCGTTTTCTGCTCGCCGCCCGTTATCTTGAAGGCGTCTGTTGGCTGCTCGCCCCTGTCTTGCTTGGCAGGCGGCCGCGGCTTGGCCTGCTTGTTGTCGGGTACAGTCTGTTTGTTCTGCTCCTCATCTCCTGTCTGCTGCCGCCGCCTTTTCTGCCGGTAAGTTGGCTGGGAAGTCTGGCGCATGGCCGGTTCTGGCTGGCGAATGAATATGGCGTCTGCGCCATATTCCTGGCGGCCGCGGTGTTTTTGTTTTTTTGGCGCGCCCGATTCGAGCGCGATGTATTTCTGCTGTTTTTCTGCTCCCTGACGCTATCGATCCTTGCCGAACTGGCGCATATCTATGCCATCAGCATCTTCGGTGTTACCAACCTGCTGGACCATCTCCTGAAAATCGGCGCCTATTACCTGATATACAAGGCCATCATCGAGACCGGACTTATGCGGCCCTATGATCTACTGTCCCGGGATCTGAAGCATAGCGAGAGTCAGTACCGGAGTATTTTTAACAACGCCCCGCTGGCCTTTGTGCTCTGGGACGGGGATTGCCTGGTTACGGACTGGAATAAACAGGCCGAAGAGATGTTCGGCTGGCACCGCGATGAGGTGCTCGGCCGTAATTTTTTCGAGTTCCTTATCCCGGCAGAAACCAGGCCGCAGGTCGCTGACGTAGTTAAGTCCCTGCTTGAGAACAGCCTGCCGAATCAGAGCATCAATGAAAATTTGACAAAGGATGGCAGAATTATCATCTGCGAGTGGAATAATTCCATCCGTTATGACCGCAACGGCCGGCTGGTGGGCGCCATCTCCCTGGGGCTCGATATCACCGAGCAGCAGCGGGCGGCGGCGACTCTGCAGCGGAGTTCGGCGGAGACCCGCTGGCTCGCCTATTCGGTTTCCCACGATCTGAAGACGCCGGCCGTCTGCCTCCAGGGCCTGACCAAGCGGCTCTGTGACCGGCATCAGGACGACCTGGGCGAGGAAGGCCGGAGGTACTGTCAGCAGATCCTCAAGGGCGCTGACCAGATTACGGCCCTGGTCGACAAGGTGAACGTCTATATCCGCGCCAAGGAGATGGCCCTGCACGTCGAGCCGATCGATCTGCAGGATATCTGTCGGACAATCCGCGAGGAATTCTGGCCGCAGTTGCGGAGCCGCGGGCTCAACTGGCAGGCGCCGGACAACCTGCCGGCAATCAGGGCCGACCGTCTGGCCCTGCTGCGCGCCCTGCGGAATCTGGTGGATAACGCCTTGAAATATGGCGGAGTCGACCTGACCACCATCGAACTGGGGTATGCGGAGGACGTCGATTCTCACATTCTCTCGGTGGGGGATGACGGAGTCGGCATGAAGGATAAGGACATGGAGCGGATCTTCGGCGCCTTCACCCGGCAGGAGTCCTCCAGCGGCATCGAGGGTACCGGCCTGGGGTTGGCCATTGTCAAGGAGATCGCCAAACAGCACGGCGGCATGGTCCAGGCCAGGCCGCGACCGGCCAGGGGGATGATCTTTTTTTTCACCATTTCTAAGCAGCTGTGATTCACACAACTGCGAAAGGAGGTCGGCGCAGACAAGGAATTGTTGGGGCAAGAAAAGAAATGGCGACCTCGAACTCGGCATTTTGAGCAAACATAATCCTGTCAATTAAACTGACAAACCAACCCCGTTTATTTCTGCCACGACGCTTAGGGAATCTTAAAAGAAATGGGCTGTGATTTCCCCTTGTCCAGTTCAGGGGAGAAGCGGTTGCAAGCATGACTTCATGAACTCCAGAAAGTTGTGAAGAAACTAGACGGGTTGTTGTGAAGGCGGGTCCCAAAAATTTTGTTTTTTTTTAGCATGTTGACCTGTAAGATGCTAAAAACGCCTGCTGGAAGAACCGCACAGGGTGCATGAACAGTCGTCTCGGGCTGCACAACCCGAGATGGGCAAACTTTTTGAGGGAGGGGATGACATGAGAAATAGGAGCCGTGCCGGACTGTGTTTGCTTATGGTTTTTGCTTTGGTGGCCGTGGTATCCGCCAAGAGCTATCAGGGTAAAAAGATTCTCTTTGTCGATTCCTATCATGAAGGGTACGCCTGGAGCGACGGCGTCACCAAGGGTATCAAATCAGTCCTCGATGCCAGTGGTGCCGAACTGAAGATCGTGAGGATGGACACGAAGCGTAACGGCGCCGAAGATTTCAAAGTCGAGGCGGGCAAAAAGGCGAAAACAGCTATTGATGAGTTCAAGCCCGATCTAGTCATCGCCTGCGATGACAATGCCGCCAAATATCTCGTTGTGCCATTCTACAAGGGGGGGGCGCTTCCTTTCGTTTTCTGTGGAGTGAACTGGGATGCATCGGTGTACGGGTTCCCCTCCAAGAATGTCACCGGCATGCTCGAGGTGTCTGATTTCAAGGGACTCGTCAATCTGCTCCGCAACATTTCTAAAGGCCAGAAAATAGGGTTCATTGCCGACGACACGGAGACAACCCGTAAGGAAGCACTCTACGCCAAGATAATCTTTAATATTGATCTCGTGCCCCATTTCAGCAAAGACTTCGAGGATTGGAAAAAAGGATATGCCGACCTGCAGGGCCAGGTGGATGCCCTGATATTTTATTCTTATGCCGGCATCAAGGATTGGAACGACAAGGCAGCGGCCGAATTTGTCGAGGCCAACACCAAAATCCCTACCGGGACATTAAAGGAAGAAACCATGCCCTATGTCATGATCGGCTTTCTCAAGGTACCCGAGGAGCAGGGCCAATGGTCTGCGAATGCCGCGCTCAAGATTCTTGACGGCGCCTCGCCGGCCGATATCCCGGTTGCAAAAAACACCATGGGTGATGTAGTCGTCAATCTGAAGCTGGCCAACAAGGCCGGCGTTGAAATTCCCAAGGATCTCATTCAGACTGCTGGCAGTGTCGTCAAGTAGGGTTAGCCTTTTTTCTGATTGTAACGAATATTTGGAGGGTTCATGACTCTGAAGCGCACCTTCATTGTGAGCATTTCCGCCAGTATTATTGCTGCTGTTCTCAGCAGTTCACTTATCGGTTATTTTTCAATACGGGCCGATATGCTGGAAAGAGAGGGGCACAATCTGCAAAATGTCGCCAATGAAACGCTTTATAAAATTGATCAGATCTATGAGTCAAGGAAAAATGAACTCAACACCTTGGCGTCAATGGAATACATCACCATATCATTTGAATATCAAATGTACGATCAGGCAAATTACCTCCTCGCGTCCTTTGGGAAGAATTTTATTTATTATCAGGAGATCAGCCTGCTTGATAAAGCGGGGAAAATCATGGCCAGCTCTGAAAACTCCCGCATCGGGTCCGTGGTGGACATAGCGGAAAAGCAACTTGATAATGCCACCATCTCCAATCCATACAGGGATAAAGCAAGCGCCAGTTTTCTGGTCGATTTCACTGTGCCTCTTTTCCGAAACCAAAACCTCGTCGGTTTTGCCTTTGCCCGGTATAACCTGGAAAATCTTTTCCAGATTCTCGATCAGTCCGGGGAGGAAAACGATGTGGTGGTTACTGATGGAAATGGTGGATGCATCTACCGCCCAAAATCCGAACGCGCTGATCAAACCTTCTTCAATGAAGACCTGAGAAACCGGGGGATGTCTTCTCTTCGGCAAGCCCTTGCAGGGAACACAGGATTTGTCTTCGAACGTGATGAGCACGACTCCGAGGTGATCACAGGGTACGGTTTTTCAAAAGGTGGTTCCGGATTCAGCGCTATTGCAGTACGCAGCGTGTCAGAAATATTGGACAATCTCGGTAGGCTCGTGAAGTGGCTTGCGGTGACGGTTGCCGTATTGATTACTGCGGGCGTGGTCATTGCCCTTATTCTTGGCAGAAAAACCGTGGCGCCGATCATCGAAACTGCTGACATGCTTAAGGATATCTCGGAAGGGGAAGGGGATCTGACAAAACGGCTCGCCATCGGCTCAGATAACGAGATAGGCAATCTCGCCCGACACTTCAATATATTTGTCACAAAAATTCAGGCCATTATCACGAATGTCATGGCAAAGGCAGAAACCCTGGCGAGTTCCTCCCACACCATGTCGAGTACTTCCCAGGCGATGGCTGCCAATGCAAACGCGATGAGTACGCAGCTCAATACCATGGCCACGAGGACCGACCACCTCTCCGCCAATATTACAAACGTTGCCATTGCCGCGGAAGAGATGTCCATCCTGGTGTCAACTGTGGCCTCTTCGGTTGAAGAGATGAACGTATCGCTTGCCGAAGTGGCGGGTAGTGCCGCAAACAGCTCGCAAATCGCCATGGATGCCGACCGGCAGTCCACTCAAGCCAATGAAATCATGAAGCATCTTCATGGTTCGACGCAGGAAATAACCAAGATTCTCGACACGATCAACGATATTGCGGATCAGACGAATCTGCTCGCCCTGAATGCCACCATCGAGGCAGCCTCGGCAGGGCATGCCGGCAAGGGTTTTAATGTTGTGGCAAACGAGATCAAGGAGTTGGCAAAACAGACAGCGCGTGCCACCCAGGAGATCAGCCAACAGAATAAAAAAATGCAAAACAACACCCACAATGCCGTGGCCGCTATTGAAAAGATCGTCAGGGTTGCTACCGAAATGAGCCGGCTGTCGCAAACCATTGCGAGCGCTGTCGAGGACCAGGCGAAGACAATCAGTGAGATTTCGGCCAATATCGGCAATGCCTCAAGCGCGGCAAGAACCATTGCCGGAAACATTCAGCAGGCCTCCATGGGGGCAGTGGAAGTGGCGGGGAAGATCCAGGAGGTCAACGAGGCCTCCTTTAAGTCCGCCTCGGGCGCTGGGGAAACCAACTCCCACGCCGAAGAATTATCCCAGATGGCCAGCGAGCTACGGGAACTGCTCGGACAATTCAAGCTCTGAGATGAGAGGGGGAAAGAGCATGGCAATCTCTCGCATTCTGCAAACAGCTATTGACGGTTCCTATTTTCTGGAAGACCTGTCCGGCAACTGCCTGATTACCTGCCGACGATCTCGGCTGTCCGTCTGAGTCGGTCGACCACCCGGTCGCGGCCGATGGTTACCAGGATATCGAAGAGGCCGGGTCCGGCCACCTGGCCGGTGACCACGGTCCGGGTACCGTTGATCAGCAGGCCTGGTTTGATCTCCAGTTCGGCGGCCAGTTCTCGGGTCGCCTGCTCCGTTGTCTCCTTGGTGAACTCGGCAAGGTCGGCGAAGCGGCTGGCGAGCAGGCCCAGCCATTCCGCGATTTTTTCATGTTTGGCAATGTTTTTCTGGATTGCGGTCGGGTCTACGGGATAGTCGTCGGCAAAATAGGCGCGGCCGAGAACGGCGAAGTCCAGCAGGGTATGGAATCTGTCCCGGATCAGGGCCAGGGTCGTCAGGAACCAGGCGCGGCGGTCGTCTTCGTAGGCTGCGGTCCAGAGTCCGGCCGTTTGCAGTTCTGGCTTGACCAGGGCGGCGAGTTCTTCGACCGGCATGGTCCGCAGATAGTGGGCATTGAGATTGATCGCCTTGGGGTCGGTGAAGAATTTCAGGTCGTCCTTGTTGTAATTGAACACGGCATTGGCCTTGCTGAGCCCTTCCAGGGAAAAGGCCGCAATGAGTTCCTCGGGCGTGAGGATTTCCCGGTCGTCGCCCGGCGCCCAGCCAAGCAGGACCAGGAAGTTCACCAGGGCCCAGGGGATAAAGCCATGTTCCCGGTAGAACTGGACCGTCACCACCTCGCCGTGCGACCGCTTGGAGATTTTCGCCTTTTTTGGGTCCAGGGTGAGGGACATATGGGCAAAGACCGGCACCTGGGCGCCCAAGGCCTCGTAGAGCAGAATCTGCTTGGGGGTGTTGACTAAACCGTCTTGGCCGCGGATGACATGGGTGATCCGGTCGCGGATGTCGTCCACCACGTTGGAAAGCAGGTAGAGCGGCATGCCGTTCGAGCGCACAATGACAAAATCTTCAATGTCGTGGTAGGGTCGGTCGATGCGTCCATAGACCTGGTCGGTGAAGCTGAGCGCCCCTTGCCGGTCCGGAATCTTGATGCGGATCACATAGGGAGTTCCGGCCTGTTCCCGTGCCGTTATTTCGTCCGAGGTGAGCCGGCAGCAGGTTCGGTCGTACATGTAGGTTGTCTTGGCGGCAATGGCCACCTCCCGTTTCGCATCCAGCTCTTCCTTGGTGCAGAAACATTTGTAGGCGTGGCCCTCCGCCACGAGCCGGTTGGCGGCGGCCCGGTGTTCAGCCGCGTGGTCGGACTGAAAATAAGGGCCTTCATCCCAGGTGACGCCGAGCCAGGTCAGGCCATTGATGATGCCGTCGATGGATTCGGTTGTGGAACGTTCGGCATCGGTATCCTCGATTCTCAAGATCATCTTGCCGCCGTGTTTTTTGGCAAAGAGCCAGTTGTAGATCGCGGTGCGGGCTCCGCCGATATGCAGGTAGCCCGTTGGGCTTGGTGGAAATCTTACGCGTACTTCCGACATCTTTACCTCTCCTCTGGATGACTTCCCGGCGTTGGTTCTTCAATGTCCCCGCCCATGCATACCGGACCGGGAGCGTGTTATATAGCTCCTTTCCCCTGGAGATTCAACAGGGAAGAGGCCGGAAGACTGAAAAAATAGGTATTTCCATGAGATGTGCGGGGCTTGTCGGGATGCGTGCCGGAGCGGCTCAGGAAACTGGCAGCAGGCTGTCTGCCCGCGCTTTTCCTTGACTTGTTGGGCGAAGGTTTATAATTTTTCCCATTCGCGTTATTTTTATAACGTTTTTTCCCGGGTTCGGGTATTTTCCCGTGGTGACGGTCCCTGGCCGGGATTGTCGTGCCAAGAGCGAATTCATTTTTGACAAAATACGATTGACAGCTGTGGAAGCTAGAAAGGAGATGGAATGAAGGTACTGATCAGCGATAATTTGGCTCCGGTCGGGGCGCAGATATTAAGGGACGCCGGACTGGAAGTGGATATCAAGACCGGTCTGCCGCCGGAGGAACTGGCAAAGATTATCCCGGACTACCAAGGTCTGGTGATCCGCAGCGCCACCAAGGTCACAGCGGCGATCATCGAGGCGGCCATCAATTTGAAAGTGGTCGGTCGGGCCGGCATCGGTCTCGACAACGTCGATATCCCCACGGCCAGCAAGCACGGCATTGTGGTTATGAATGCGCCGGACGGTAACTCCACCACGGCCGCGGAGCATGCCATCGCCATGATGGCCGCTTTATCCAGGAATATTCCGCAGGCAACCTCCTCAATGAAGGAGGGCAAGTGGGAGAAAAAGAAATTCATGGGCCGTGAACTTACCGGCAAGACCCTGGGAATCGTCGGTATCGGCCGGATCGGCAGCATCGTTGCCGACCGGGCCCAGGGCCTGAGGATGAAGGTGATCGCCTATGACCCGCACATGCCAAGGGATCTGGTCGAGAAAATGGGAGTTGAGCTGCTAAGTCTCGATGAGGTCTGTCGCCGTGCCGATTTCATCTCCGTGCATGTGCCCATGACCAAGGACACCAGGCATCTTCTTTCGACCGATGCATTCAAGATGATGAAGAAGGAGACCATGCTCGTCGATTGCGCCCGGGGCGGGGTGGTGGACGAGGCGGCCCTGTACGAAGCCCTGAAGAACGGCGAGATCGCCGGCGCCGCTCTGGACGTTTTCGCCGTGGAACCGACCACCCGGGAAAACTGTCCCCTGCTCAGCCTGGACAATTTCATCTGCACACCGCATCTGGGTGCATCCACCAGCGAGGCCCAGGAGAACGTCGCCGTGGCCATTGCCAAGCAGATGGCCGACTACCTGCGCTTCGGGGTTGTTTCCAACGCGGTGAATGTCCCGTCGGTCTCCGGCGAGGTCCTTTCCCGGGTCGGTCCTTATGTCAAGCTGGCGGAGATGCTCGGCTCGCTTCATATGCAGATTGCCAAGGGCGGCGTTGAAGAGGTCAACCTCGAGTATATCGGCGACCTGGCCGAAATGACCACCAGCCCGATAACTGTTGCTTTTCTCAAGGGATTGTTTACACCTATTCTGCAGGACGCGGTCAATTATGTGAATGCCCCGCTGATTGCCAGGGAGCGCGGGATCAGGGTGGTAGAATCAAAGACCGGTCATTCCGATGACTTTACCAGTCTGCTTTCCATCCGGGTCAAGACCACGGATGGTGAAAATGTCCTGGCCGGCACGGTGTTCGGCAAGAGTGAACCCCGTCTCGTCCGGCTCAACACCTTCCGCCTTGAGGCCCTGCCAATGGGGGCCATGCTTTTTGTCTACAATAAGGACGTGCCCGGGGTCATCGGTCAGCTGGGCGTTACCCTGGGCAAGGCCGGCGTCAACATCTCCCGAATGACGGTCGGCCGGGAGGAGGCACATGGTCGCAACATCATCCTGCTGAACACGGATACCCTGATTTCCAGGGAACTCCTGGCAACTGTCCGGGAACTTCCCAATATCGACGATGCAATGGTTCTAGATCTGCCAGGCATGTGAGGTGCCGGGTAGAGGGCCGGGGATACTTCCTGGAAACCGTGCACACGCTTAGACGGTTGCCCGGATATCTCTTTGAGGGGGGTGGTTATGGAGAAGAAAGAAGAGGCCTGTGGGGCCTGTCCCGAAGGTCAGGTACGAAGGGATGGAAGATGTGTGATGCCGGAGGTTACGTTCGCGGCACTCATCATGTCCCTGAATACCGCAGCCTTGTTCCACCTGGGCGAAATCGCCGACCCGACCTCGGGGGCAAAGAACAAGGATCTGATGCTTGCCAAGCATACCATCGACACCCTGTCAATGCTTGAGGAGAAGACCCGTGGAAATCTCGGCGAAGAGGAGAGAGAACTTCTGCGCAATGTGCTGTATGAGCTGAAGATCCGGTTTGTCAAGGGCAAGGACTGAGCGGCGGCATATCTTCACCTTACGTCCACAGGATATACAGGGGGCATGGTGTTAAGGGATTTATCCAGCTCTGCTGGGTCAGGTCTGAGGGCATGAACCCTGCTGCTTTGCCGATTGGCCGGCAACTCGCTATCGAGGCGCCGGCCAAAATAAATCTTTTTCTGGCCGTGCAGGGCCGGCGGGCTGACGGGTATCATGACATCGAGAGCCTGATGCAGAAGTTGGCGCTCGCCGACCAGCTTTTGCTGACCGCCGTCCGGCAGGGCATCCGACTGCGGTGCCCTGACTCCGACCTGCCGACCGATGATGGGAACCTAGCCTTTCGGGCCGCCAGGGTATTCTTTGAAAAAACCGGCCTTGCCGCCGGGGTCGACATTGTCCTGAAAAAAACAATCCCTACCGCTGCTGGTCTTGGTGGCGGCAGCAGTGACGCGGCAGCAGTTTTACGTGGGCTGAATGAGTTGTATGGCACCGGTCTGGCCGCGGCGGAGTTGCATGCCCTGGCAGGGCCGCTCGGCGCGGACGTACCTTTTTTTGTCATGGAGAGCGCGGCAGCCTGGGCGACCGGCATTGGCGACTGTCTGACGCCGGCCCCGGCCCTGGACGATTGCCTGGTTCTATTGGTAAATCCCGGTTTTCCTGTGTCAACTAAGTGGGCCTATGAGAGTTTTGCGTTGACAAGGGGGGGCAATCCATATATTTTAGCGCGGGGCAGAGCAACCGGGAATATTCCCTCTGTCCGAAAGTCGTTGTTGCCTGTCGAATTGTCTAACGACCTTGAGGAAGTCACTATTCAGCGATTTCCGTTACTCGGTGAGATAAAACAGGAGCTTTTGCACAGCGGGGCGGATGGTGTTTTGATGTCCGGCAGCGGGCCGACGGTTTTCGGCCTTTTCTGCGGGATTAAACAGGGCGCCGGTGATCGTGCCCAGCGAACTTACAATATGCTGGCCGGGAAATACAGGGAAAAGGTATTCCTGACGACGGCGCGGAGATAACCATGAGCTGGGGCGTCGTCAAGCGGTAAGACACGGGTCTTTGGATCCCGGATTCGGAGGTTCGAATCCTCCCGCCCCAGCCAACCGGGAGTTCTTTTCGCGGAACAGGCAATCTCGCTGTGCAACCTGATAATCGTTTGACAACATATAACTTTTTCCGGAAGGAGTTATGCCGAATATTTTGAAAGTATTTACTGGAAACGCCCATCCGCAACTGGCCCAGGAAATCTGTGATCATCTGAAGATTCCCCTTTCCGTGGCCGAAGTGAAAAGGTTCAGTGACGGCGAAATTTTTGTCGAGATTGGCGAAAATGTCCGGGGCAGGGACATCTTCGTGATCCAGCCTACCTGCACGCCGGTCAATGATCATCTAATGGAACTGGTCATCATGGTGGATGCCCTGCGTCGGGCATCGGCTAGGCGGATTACCGCGGTGTTGCCCTATTACGGCTATGCTAGGCAGGATCGCAAGGTGGCGCCACGCGTGCCGATCACAGCCAAGGTCGTGGCCGAGATGTTGACCGTTGTGGGCGCAAGGCGGGTATTGAGCATGGATCTCCATGCCGGGCAGATCCAGGGTTTTTTCAATATCCCGGTGGATCATCTGTATGCCGCCCCTGTGCTGCTAAAATATATTGGTGAAACCTTCTCGAATGTGGTAATGGTTTCGCCCGACGCCGGCGGCGTTGAAAGAACCCGGGCCTTTGCCAAGCGTCTGAACGCCGATCTGGCCATAGTTGACAAACGGCGTGACCGGCCCAACGAGTCGCACGCTATGCGAATTATTGGTGATGTCGCAGGCAAGATCGCGATTTTGCTTGATGATATGGTCGATACGGCCGGCACCCTGAGCAGCGCGGCCGCCATGCTCGAAAAGGCCGGGGCCGTGGAAGTGCATGCCTGCTGCACGCACCCTGTCCTTTCCGGGGTGGCGGTGGAACGGATTGAAGGTTCGGTTATCAGGTCGTTGGTCGTGACCAATACCATTCCGCTGAAAGATGCGGCAAAAAAATGTAAAAAAATTAAGGTGCTCTCGGTTTCTGAATTGCTGGGCGAAGCAATCGGCAGGATTCACGGCGAAGATTCCGTAAGTTCTCTTTTTGTTTGAAGCGCGATCGGACAGGGGCAGGATCCCGGGAACAAAGGGCAGGGCATCGGAAGGTGGGTGCCGTTGTTAAAAAATAGAGGGACTGTTTGTTGAATATGCCGTGGCGGTGGGTGGTACTGTCGCCGGCCGGCTTTCAACTTTTTTAAGGAGGGTTGGGAAATGTTACAGGTTGCAATGAGCGCCACGGTACGAAATAATTTTGGTAAGGGTGCAGCGCGGACTCTGAGAAGGCAGGGACAGACGCCGGCTGTGCTGTACGGGCTGAAGTCCGAACCAGTGGCATTGTCCATGGATTCGGTCATCTTCAGGAAGGCGCTGATGTCCATCCACGGCCGCAATACCGTGGTGAGTCTTGATGTGCTGGCAGGAGAAAGCAAGACGACGCATCATGTAATGGTCAAGGAGATCCAGAAAGATCCGGTCGATGATTCTTTGATTCACGCGGATTTCTTGGAGATCGCCCTGGAAAAGGCGCGGAATTTCGTGGTGCCCCTGAAATATGTGGGCACGGCCAAGGGCATTGATCTGGGCGGGATTATGGAAGTTCACATGGGTGCGGTACGGGTCAAGGGGCAGCCTCTTAATATCCCGGACTATATTGAAGTGGACACCTCTTCCCTCGGCATCGGCGAGAAGTTGACCTGTCAGACAGTCAATATCCCCGCCGGCATTGATCTTTTGGAGAAACTGGAGGCGGTTTGCGTCATGGTTGTTTCTCCGCAGGGGACGGGCGCTGAAGGCGAGGAGGGGGCCGGCGGCGATTGAGCCGCGAAGGTGCCCGGCTCTGCTTGAAGATCGGTGCTCTTGGCCGATAACACCGCGGGGTTGATTTTGAAAACAGCAAATAGCCGGAAAGGGGCGCTGCCTTTTTCCGGCTTTCTTTTTGTATCATGGCCCCGATAAACGGGATAAGTACCTTCACGAAATAATTTTCTGCCAAAAACGCGCAGAATATTATTTCTAAGGTGCTATAAGGAGATGGTGGCATGTTTCTCCTGGTTGGGCTAGGAAATCCTGGCAGGCAATATGTTGAAACCAGGCACAATATCGGGTTCGCCGTGCTTGACTATCTGGCAGGGCGACATGGGCTGACGCTCGAGCAGTCGAGGTGGCATGGCGCTTTTGTGAAGGCCGCGCTTTGGGGTGAAACCATTTCTCTGTTGCGGCCTGAAACCTATATGAATCTGAGCGGCAAGGCAGTGGCGGCAGTTGTTGGTTTTTATAAGTTGCCGGCCGCGCGGGTCATGGTGATTCATGACGACCTGGATCTTCCCTTCGGCCGAATCAAGCTCGCTGCCAAGGGCGGTGCTGGCGGGCACAATGGTATCCGCTCGATCATTGACAATCTAGGAACCGATGAGTTTTCCCGTCTGAAAATCGGGATTGGCCGACCCGACCATGTTGTTCCGGCCGAACGCTATGTGCTGTCTTGTTTTTCGCCGGAGGAGCAGTTGACGCTTACCGAAAAAATGCCATTGATCGAGGATGGACTCCGCCTTTTTATTTCTGACGGCATCGCCGCCGCCATGAATTTCATGAACGGCGCCAGATAGGGTGATGCCTCTGTTAGTCCATCGGCAGGCAGGGTTCTTCGCCGTCTCTTTAAGTGCTGTGGACAAATGGAGCCTTTAATATTTTTAGAAAATGTGTTATGATCACCAAGCTAAGTGGTGAGTCTGATTTTTTGAGACCAGATTTCGGAGGGCTAGCAACCCGTAATCATTGTCGATGCTCATGCAGTAAGGTGCGCAGTCGCTATGAGGGCGATCATCGGCCAACCAAAGGAGGCACGGTCTTGTTTGATGTAGGAGATATGGCGGTATATCCCGCCCATGGAGTGGGGGTCATCGAGTCCATTGAACATAGAAAGGTCGGTAACCACGAGCAGGCCTTCTATGTGATGAAGATTCTTAACAATAACATGGTGATCATGATCCCGACGGCCACCAGCAACAATGTGGGGTTACGCAGCATTATCACCCCCACAGAGGTCGATAAAGTCTACATGATTCTGCAGGAGAAGGATGTTGTAATCGGCACCCAGACCTGGAATCGGCGTTACCGGGAATACATGGAAAAGATCAAGACGGGCTCGGTTTATGAGGTTGCCGCTGTTCTCCGTGATCTTTACCTCCTGCAGGAAGACAAGGACCTGTCCTATGGTGAACGGAAGATGATGGATACGGCCCGCAGTCTTCTTGTCAAAGAGTTGTCCATCGCTAACAAGACGGATGAAATGCATGTGGAGCAGCAGATTGAGATGATTTTCAGCTGAACCGACTGCGCCGCTGTCTTTCTTGTTGCGATCGCGTGAGTTCCGGGCCCGGGTTGATTCTCGGGTCCGGCATTCTGGAGAGGGCGCGGTTCCATCCTTGTTAACAAAGCCAATCGTATTTTTGGAAAATCTGCAAGATTCAAAGGCTACGGTACATGAAACTGGCCGGTCGGTGGGGGTGGTGCATGGACTCGCCGTGAGCCCTGGGGATGAAGGCCGGCGATTGGATCAGTATCTCGCGGCTGTGTTGCCGGATCTGTCTCGATCCCTGATCAGTGAATTCATTCGGACGGGACTTGTTCTTGTCGGAAATCTGCCGCAGAAGGCCGCCTATCGGATTAAGAGCGGCGATGCAATCGCTGTCACGGTGCCGCCGCCGGTGCCGGTCAATATCGCGCCGGAAGAGGTATCCTTTCAGGTTCTTTTCGAGGACGCCGATCTTATCGTCATATCGAAACCGCCCGGCCTGGTGGTCCATCCGGCCTGCGGTCATCAGAGCGGGACCCTGGTCCATGGCCTGTTGTATTACTGTGACGACCTCTCTGGGATTAACGGCGAGGAGCGCCCCGGGATCGTCCATCGTCTGGATAAAGACACCTCAGGGGTGATGGTCGCCGCTAAAAATGATAAGGTCCACCGGGCGTTGGTGGGGCTTTTCAAAGCCCGTCAGGTTGAAAAGATTTACCATGCCCTGGTGGATGGTCGACCGTCGGCCAGGCAAGGGCAGATAGACCTGCCTATCGGCCGGCATCCTGCAAACCGGAAGAAGATGGCAGTGGTTGCCCAGGGCGGCCGGGAGGCTGTGACCTTCTGGGAGGTCGTGTTTGATTTGCCCCGGGCATTTACCTTGTTGGAGGTCCGGCCGGCGACCGGGCGAACCCACCAGATCAGGGTTCACATGGCCCACAACGGGTATCCGGTGGCTGGTGATACAGTTTACGGTAGAAAGAACCCCCTGTATGCCGATCTACAGATTGTGCGTCAATGCCTGCACGCCTCGACGCTTGCCTTTGTTCATCCGATGACCGGACGGCCCATGCGTTTTGAGGCTCCCCTCTGGCCTGACATGCAGAAAGCAATTGCTCTGTTGCAGAAGGTCGGCTAGGCAACCCGAGTCTGGTGTTTTCATGATGTGTGAACGTGGTGTCGTGGAGATGTGATGCCTGCGCGAGGGGCCAATGACGAACGGGTAGACGTGATCGGCTTGACCGGGGGAATTGGTTCCGGAAAAAGTCTGGCCGCCGCCTTTTTGGCACGCCAGACAGGCTGGCAGTATATCGATGCCGACCAGATCTGTCGGCAGTTGGTGGAGCCGGAGGCGCCGGGCTGGAAGCTTCTCGGCGATGTCTTTGGGGCGCGTTTCTTCCATGATGATCAAACCCTCAACAGAACACTTCTGCGGCAGGCGATTTTTAACGACCCCGGCTTGCGAGCCCAGGTGAACAGCCTGCTGCATCCTCTGGCGCGGCAACGGGTCGCATCGATGGTGGCTGGCCGGTCCACGGCTTTCTTCCCTGCAAGTGGAGCGCTCGGCACGGTTCTGGTTGAGGTGCCGTTGTTATTCGAGGCGGGATGGGAACGGGATTTCTCCAGGGTCATTGTGGTGTACGCCGACTCGGGAACCTGTCGGCAGCGTCTGGCCGGTCGAGACAGGTTGAACAGCCGGGAGGTGGAGGCCGCCATTGCTGCCCAGTGGCCATTATATGAAAAGGTGACGCACGCCGATCATGTGATTGATAACAGTGGTTGTCCCGCAGAGACTTATCTGCAGCTACTGCATTTCGTCGGACTATTTTCCGCGAGGTGTTATGCTGGAAAAAAGACTTGACAGGCATCAGTGGGGAAAATACAGTAACCACAAGCATAAGTAGTGTTAACTATTTTAGCAAAATCCCCTCCTGTTATCAAATAGGCCAGCATATACCCGAAAGAGCAGATCGAAGCTGACTTGACCAATTTTATATCCCCTGCAGCCATCTTGAAGTCATTTTGATAATCCAGTTGGATACGAAGCATGACGACATAAGATTCGAGGCGCGTGGCAGGCGTGGAGCGCGGCGTCGAATGATGCGGGATGCCGATTGTGTGTAAAATCTGCCGTTGTCTCCTTCAGAGTATGGTGACACCTGCCAGAGCGGTTGCCGTCGTGAAGATTTAGAGCTTTCCATAAATAAGCTTTTCAGGGATTGCGCCGGCTTTTGGCCGGATTTTGCGATTGAGGAGCGGCAAAATTCGGCCAAAAGCCGGATGCAAGCAAAGTTTTATTTATGGATAAGCTCTTAATGGCTGGAGTTTTGAAATTATGTATTCCAGCTGATCACTTTTTGTCATATCTATAAAAAATCGTTTATTGTCATATTGTTGCCGCTAATTATCCGGGCCAGTGTAGACTCGGTTCCGGCTACAGCCGAGACCGTAGCGCCGCACAGAGGGTGTTTGCGTTTGGCCGGCGATGCTGTTGCGGGTTTGGTCTATCGGTTTGTCTACAGGAGCTAAGGGAATTATGGAAAATCAGGTTGTTGAGGGGCAGGAGTTTCTCTACCAGAAGGAGCAGTATTTAATGGATCTGGCAGAGCTGAAGGAGAAAAAGATTACTGAACTGACTAAGCTGGCCAGGCAGTTCAACATCGAAGGCATCAGTTCCCTGCGCAAGCAGGAACTGATATTCGCTATTTTGCAGGCCAAGGCCAAGACTGCCAAATCCGATAAGAACGGCATGGTCAGGGCCAGCGGCGTGTTGGAGATCCTGCCGGACGGTTTCGGATTCCTGCGTGCCCCTGATTACAACTATCTGCCCGGTCCGGATGACATCTATGTTTCTCCCTCGCAGATCAGAAGGCTTAATCTGCGAACCGGCGATACGGTGGAAGGCGTGGTACGTTCGCCCAAAGATGGCGAGCGGTATTTTGCGCTTTTGAAGGTGAATACCGTCAATTTCGATAGCCCAGAGGTTGCCAAGGACAAGACCCTTTTTTCCAACCTGACCCCGCTGCATCCCACCGAACGGATCAATCTGGAGTATGAGTCGGATAACTATTCCACGCGGATCATCAATTTGCTGGCGCCGATCGGCAAGGGCCAGCGGGGACTGATCGTGGCGCCGCCGCGTACGGGCAAGACCGTTCTCATGCAGAAGATCGCCAATGCCATTGTCAAAAACCACAAGGAGATAACCTTGATCGTCCTGCTCATCGACGAGCGGCCGGAAGAGGTAACAGACATGGCCAGAAACGTTAAGGCGGAGGTGGTCAGCTCAACCTTTGACGAGCCGCCGCAGCGGCATATTCAGGTCGCCGAAATGGTTATCGAAAAGGCCAGGCGGCTGGTCGAACACCAGCGGGATGTGGTGATCCTGCTGGACAGCATCACCCGGCTGGCCAGGGCCTATAACACCGTGACCCCGTCCAGCGGCAGGATTCTCTCCGGCGGCGTCGAGGCCACCGCTCTGCACCGGCCGAAAAGATTTTTCGGAGCGGCCCGGAATATCGAGGAGGGCGGTAGCCTCACCATCATCGCCACCGCACTCGTCGAAACCGGCAGTCGAATGGATGAGGTCATCTTTGAGGAGTTTAAAGGAACCGGCAACATGGAGCTTGTGCTAGATCGGAAAATGGCTGACCGGCGAATTTATCCGGCAATTGACATGAACCGGTCCGGTACCCGTAAGGAAGACCTGCTGATGAGCGCTGAAGAGCTGAACAGGGTATGGATTCTTAGAAAGCTGCTTTCCTCGCTCAATCCGGCCGACGCCATGGAGTTCTTGCTGGACAAGATGAAACGAACCAAGACCAACGCGGATTTCTTTGATTCCATGCACAGCTGAGCAGGCCCGCTATTTCTGCTGGTTGGTCTTGCGGCAGGGAAGACCGCATGTGCTCCAACTCCCTCTATCTGCATAATTCTTGAAATAAATTATTTGTCATTTATAATAATCGCCTTTGAGTTTTTGCCGCGTTAGGTGTATGGTTTGCCGCCGTGGATTCACGGCACTGTATTGTTGACAACAAGGTCGGACGGCCCGCCGTGGTCGTCCAGGAAAAATATTCCCATTGGAGGATAAGAACGATGAAAAAGGATATCCATCCTGAATATCAGAAAATTGCCGCGCAATGCGCCTGCGGGAACCAGGTGGAAACCGGCTCCGTGAATAAGGAAATCAAGGTGGAAATCTGTTCCGCCTGCCACCCCTTCTTTACCGGGAAGCAGAAGTTGATCGACTCTGCCGGCCGGGTTGAGAAGTTCATGAAGAAATATGCCAAGCACATCCAGAAATAATTCCCCTTCTGCCCTCTTGACAGGTAAGTACGGGGCTGGCACGAGATGCTGTTCAATTGGCGGTTTTTTTCGTGGCCATCTGATCCGGCGCAGCGATGTTTGACAAACTTGCCGATCTCGGCGACAAATTAGCCGCACTTGAAGGGAAGCTGTCTGAGCCGGCCTTGATGGCCAATCAGGCCGAATACCAGAAGGTGGCCAGGGAGCATTCCCATATCAGTCGGTTATACAGTCTGTACTGTCAGTTTCAGAAGGTGCAGGACCAGCTTGACGAAAGCCGGAAACTGTTGCGGGAGGAAGAGGAAGAGGAACTGCTGGAACTGGTGCGCAGCGAGATCAACGACCTGAACGGGCGCGCCGCAGATCTTGAACAGGCCATTAGGCTGCAGTTGGTGCCCAAGGACCCCAACGACGATCGGAATATTTTTCTGGAGATCAGGGCCGGGACCGGCGGTGACGAGGCTGCGCTCTTTGTGGGCGATCTCTTTCGCATGTACTGCAGGTTTGCCGAAAGTCGCGGCTGGAAAGTCGAGGTCATGAGCAGCAATGCCATTGGGATAGGCGGCTTCAAGGAGATCATCGCCTTGATCAGCGGCGACGAGGTTTACAGCAAACTGAAGTATGAAAGTGGGGTGCACCGGGTGCAGCGGGTGCCTGAAACCGAGGCCCAGGGCCGAATCCATACCTCGGCCGTAACCGTGGCAGTCCTGCCGGAGGTCGACGAAGTTGAGTTGAATATCGATTCCGGCGACCTGCGGATCGACACCTTCCGGGCCAGCGGTTCCGGTGGCCAGCACGTCAACAAAACCGAGTCGGCCATCCGCATAACCCACATGCCGTCCGGACTGGTGGTTACCTGTCAGGATGAGAAATCTCAGCACAAGAACAAGGCGAAGGCCCTGAAGGTTCTGCGGGCCAGGTTGCTCGACATGATGGAACAGGACCGGCACGACAAGATTTCCGAAGACCGCAAAAGTCAGGTCGGTTCCGGCGACCGGAGCGAGCGGATCAGAACCTATAACTTTCCCCAGGGTCGGGTGACGGATCATCGGATCAACCTGACCATCTACCGGCTGGACGACATCATGCTCGGGCGGTTGGACGAGATTATCAACCCCCTTATTATCCACAGTCAGGCTGCGGCGCTGAAAACAATCCAGTAACCCGTGCGCTGCGCTCTTTCACGCGGGTCTTCTCCGTTTGTACTTCTCACGTGCGTGTAGCAGAACTCTACAAAGATGCGGTGCAGCGTCTTCAGGCGGCGGACGTTTCTGAGCCGGAGATCGAGACAGCGCTTCTTTTGGGCCATGTCCTGCGGCTCGGCCGGACGCAGTTGCTGCTCGCCGCCGATTTGATCGTTTCCCAGGCTGACGGCGATTCTTTCGCCAGATTGCTCGCCCGCCGCTTGCAACGGGAACCTCTGGCCTATATACTCGGTGAACGGGAGTTCTGGTCGCGTTCTTTTCTGGTAAACCGGGATGTGCTTATTCCCCGGCCGGAAACCGAACTGCTGGTGGAAAGGGCTTTGGCGCGGCTTAAGGGAACCCCGGCGGCCCGGGGGCCGTTGCTCGATCTGGGCACGGGCAGCGGGATTATCGCCATCGTGCTCGCCCTTGAACTGCCGGAGGCCATGGTTTATGCCATTGATCGGTCGCGGGCCGCCCTGGAAGTCGCTTGTGCCAATGCCCGCCGGCATGGGGTGGCGGACCGGATTCGTTTCGTCGCCTCCGACTGGCTGGCCGGTATTGGTAACCGACCGTTCTTTGAGGCGGTGCTCAGTAATCCTCCCTATGTGCCACAGGAGATACTCCGGTCGTCTGGGCCGTCGGCCGAAGCGCTGCAGCCCGAGGTGCTGAATTACGAGCCGCATCTTGCATTGGACGGCGGTACAGCCGGCCTGGAAACCATTGACCGGCTCGGCCGGGATATCCCAGCGGTTCTCCGGCCCGGTGGCTGGGTTTTCATGGAGATTGGCGCGGAACAGGCAGATGTGGTATCGGACATGTTTTCCCGGCCCGGTAGTCGATTCGCTGATCTTGCCGTGACCGCCGATTATGCTGGGTTTCCGAGAATTTTTGAGGCAAGGTTTGGCCGGGCCGACTCACTTTAACCAAGACAGGACGCAGGGATTATGGACAAGATTATTATTGAGGGCGGCAGACCGTTATACGGCGAGGTCAAAATAAGCGGCGCCAAGAATGCGGCCCTGCCACTGATCACCGCCACTCTGCTCACGCCGGGCTGGCATGTGCTGCATAATGTGCCGGATTTGCGCGACACAAGAACCATCCTTGCCCTGCTTGAATCGTTGGGTCTGGTATGGGAAAGGCAAGGCTCCACCCTCAGGATCAACTCCGCTGGTTTGATCGGCTTTGAAGCGTCCTATGAACTGGTGAAGACAATGCGGGCCTCGGTCCTGGTGCTGGGCCCCTTGCTGGCTCGGCTGGGTCGAGCCCGGGTCTCCCTGCCGGGCGGCTGCGCGATCGGGGCCCGGCCCATTGATTTTCATCTGCAGGGTTTCAAGCAGATGGGGGCGATCCTGACGTTGGAGCAAGGGTATGTGGATGCTCAGGTCACCGGCCGGTTGCGCGGGGCAACCATCTATTTCGACATCCCATCGGTGACCGGCACCGAGAATATTCTGATGGCGGCCGCGACCGCCGATGGCACCACGGTAATCAAGAATGCGGCCCGCGAGCCGGAAGTCGGTAACCTGGTGGAGATGCTGACCGCCATGGGCGCCAGAATCGAGGGCAGCGGCACCGATCGTCTGGTGGTTCATGGGGTGAGTGATTTGCAGCCGGCCGAGGTCACCACCATCCCGGACCGGATCGAGGCCGGCACCTATCTGATCGCGGCGGGGGCGGCTGGCGGTGATGTGACCCTGACCAACTGCAACCCCTCCCATCTGCCTGCTTTACTCGAGAAACTGCGGGTCATCGGTTTTACCATTGAGGAAGGGGCCGGGACCATCCGTATTTCCAGGCCGCCGCCTGTTGCCGGACAGGGTGGCGTGCCGCTGCGCAGTGTCGATATCAAGACCCAGCCCTATCCCGGCTTTGCAACGGACCTGCAGGCGCAGATCATGGCCCTGATGACCATGACCAGCGGCCTGAGCGTGATCACCGAGACTATTTTTGAAAACCGTTTCATGCATGTGGCGGAACTGAAACGCATGGGGGCGGATATCCGGGTTGACGGCCACAGTGCGATCATCAAGGGCAACGGCCGCCTGAAGGGCGCCCAGGTGATGGCTACCGATCTCAGGGCCAGTGCTTCGTTGGTGGTGGCTGGCCTGGCCGCGGAAGGCGTCACGGAGATCTCCCGGATCTACCACCTTGAAAGGGGGTATGAGAATCTGGTGGACAAGCTGGCGAATCTTGGGGCCGTGATTCGTAAGGAAAAGGCATAAGGGACGCAGAAAATACTAATATACCATCACGCATCCCGTCTTAGGGCCACCTTCGGCCGCGCCTCAATCGCAAAATCCTCGACGTAGCGCTGCTACGCCTACGGTTTTGCTCAATCGGCCCAGCCAAATCTGACCCCAATCCGGGCGCGATCCAGGTATATTAGTATTTTCCGAGTCCCTAAGAGAACTACCTCTTCCAAGTCTCATTCTGAGAAGGAGTCTTTGCAGTACCGGGTACGAGATGTTCGCTCCTTTCTGGAATTGTTTGGGGTAAAACCATGAACGTCATGAAGCACAAGGAATATCCGGCTCCCGTCGAGTTCGACGTCGAGGATTGTGTCGTTTCTAACCATAGTCGAGCCTGACCTGTCGGCGATAGGCGCAGTAATAATCATTGCGACTCTCTACCCATCTTCCCGAATGGCGCATTCGACAAGCAGAGCGTCCGCAAGCTTGTACTGTTCATCCTCCGGTTGTGTCAATCTCTGAACTTCCTCGAAGCATATCCTGGCCTCGGCGTGCTTGCCCAACCCTTCCAGCAGAATCTGGCCTTTCATGTTCAGTACATGTGGAAAATCCGGTTCCTCGCGGAGAAGGGCGTTCGCGGCTTTCAATGCCTCACCGAATTTTTCCCTGCCCATGAGGCAACTAATGTTCTGAATAGCGATTATGTGCTTGGCAGCGAGGCTTGGCCCGGATTTTTTCCCAAGGCCGAAAACGGCAAGAATTGAGTCAATATCGTTATTAATGAGAAGAATGATCAGGGCTATTCCGAAGCCGTAGAGAAGGGGGTAGCCAAGACCGCAGATCAGAAAGGATTCATGGATCAAACCCCATATCCCGCCGAAAATAAAGAACGGGACAAACAGTATGGTGAAATATCTGATGAAATCGCCAACCAGGGAGAGATCGCGAACGGGTTTGTTTTGCATGGCGGCGCCTCCTGAATAACAAACTTTTTAACCCGTAACGAAAAGGGATAAGAGTTTATTTATGGTTAAGCTCTAATCTCAGGGCAGGGGCAGAAAAACTTCAAAAGTCGTCCCTTGGCCGGCCTCGCTGTGGACGGTGATGCTGCCGCCGTGGCTTTCGACGATCTGTTGCACAATGGCCAGTCCGAGGCCGGTGCCGTTTTCCCGGGTGGTGAAAAACGGTTCGAATATCCGACTGCGGATTGCCGGGGCGATACCCGGCCCGCTGTCGCTAATGACAATTCTGGTCATCTCCCGTCCTTCAGCCTCGGTGAAATCCTCAGCCGTGATCCGGATGGTGCCGCCTTGTCCGTTCAGGATCTGGCAGCTGTTCTGCAGGAGATTGATCAGCACCTGGTTGAGCTGCTGATCGTCAGCCCAACAGTCCAAGGAGGGTGGAATATTGATTTCAATGTGGATATCTTCCCTCCAGGTCTTGGCCTGTTGGAGGAAGATCACCACCTCCTTTATATGGTTTTCCAGCGGAATCCAGTCTTTTTTCGGAAGCAATGGCCGGGAGAAGCGTAAAAACTCCGAGATCTTGCCATCCAGTCGTGTGCATTCCCGGATGATGATCTGCATCAATCGGCGGTTGGCCAGGTTGGTGCCCACCCCTTGCGCGAGGACTTCCGCTGATCCGGAAATGGCGGCCAGCGGGTTGCGGAATTCGTGGGCAATGCCGGCCGCCATCTCGCCGATTGCCGCCATCTTTTCAGCCTGCTGTACCTGCTCTTCCATTTTTTTTAAATCACTGAGATCCTGGATCGTGATCAGAAAGGTATCTTCGCTGCCATCCGGCATGTTCAGCCGGGTTGACGAGAAGGCGATGGGGATGTTCGTGCCGTCCTGCCGTTCGAGGGTGACGGCCGGCCTGGCCTTTTCCTGCTCAACAGCCAGAAACGGAAATATTTCGTTCAGCGGCCTGGTCAGCACCTTTTTTGCCTGATAGCCGGTTATGTACTCCGCGGCCCTGTTGAACGATCGGATGCATCCCTGGTTGTCCAGGGTGATGATGCCGGTATTGATGTCATCGAAGATTTGTTTGTACAGCAGGCTGAGCCGGTCAAATTGCCGGCTGGTCTGGGTAAGCGCCTTTTCAGTGGAGCGGAGTCGTTCAGCCAGCAGAGCGCTCAGGAAGGCGGCCATGAAAAAGGAAAGCCCATGAATGGAAAAATAATTCAAGGCCACCTTGAGGTCGTCGACGGGCCGGTATATGAAGTTTATGAAGAATGACGGGTGGTAACCAAAAAATTCCAGAGTTATGACAAACCCGTAGCCGAGGGTGCAGGCCGCGGCGGTCGCCAATCCGCCGCGGCGCAGCAGAATTATGCTGCCGGCGATGACCGGAAAGAAGTAGAGGGGAAGGAAGATGGACTGGCTGCCGCCGCTGTAATAAATCAGGCAGGTAACCAGGGTGGTGTCGACCAACAGCTGGGCATAGGCAAAACGGGTGTATCTTTTTATTTTGAGCAACAGCAGGGCAGAGCCGATGGTGAACAGATAGACCCCGGCGATAAAATAGGCAATATAGCTGAAAGGCGGGATAATGATGGCCCGACCCTTGGATTGCAGGAGAAAATTCAGGCCGAGAAACAGGGAAAGAAGAACGATTCTGAGGGAAAAAAGCCAGTTGAGTTGATTCCTGAAGTCAGGATTCGTTGTCTGCAATGGCTGCGTCCTATGAAAGACAGGGGTCGGCATGTCCCGTTTCCTGTCTCAGGCAATACCGTATTTCTGCGTCTTGTACCGCAGGGAGCGGAAGCTGATTTTGAGCAGTTCGGCGGCGCGCATTTTCGAATGATCCGTCTGGGACAAGGCATATTCGATGATTGATTTTTCAAAGCGGTTTACCACTGCATCCAGGCCGAGTTCGAGCAGCTCCGCCTCGTCCTTTACCGTCTGGAACAGGGTGGAGGTGTCGCCTTTCTGTTTCTGCCGGCGGTGGGTGGAGAGGGTCAGACTTTCCGGCAGGACAATATTGGAGGTTTCCAGGGCCACGCCCCGTTCAATAATGTTTTCCAGTTCCCGGACATTGCCTGGGAAGTCGTAGTTCATCAGAACCTTCAGGGCATATGTTGAGATTTCTTTGACGTTTTTTTCAAGTGACTTCGAGTATTTATCAAGAAAATGATTGACCAGCAGCGGCACATCGCCCTTGCGCTCCCGCAAAGGCGGCACCCGGATCGGCACCACCACCAGGCGGTAAAAGAGATCCTCCCGGAAGCGGCCGGCCATCACCTCTTCTTCGAGGTCGCGGTTGGTGGCGGCGATGATCCGCAGGTTGACCTTGACGGTTTCCGTGCTGCCCACCGGCTTGAACTCCCTCTCCTGTAGAACTCGAAGGAGTTTGGTTTGGATGAGCGGGGTCAGTTCGCCTATTTCATCCAGAAAGACGCTGCCGTTGTTGGCCATCTCGAAGAGGCCCTTCTTGTTCGAGATGGCACCGGTGAAGGCGCCTTTCACATGGCCGAACAGCTCGCTCTCAAGCAGGGTCTCGGGGATGGCGCTGCAGGTTATCGGTACAAAGGGTTTGTCAGCCACCCGGCTGTGGCGGTGAATGGCCCGGGCGACCAGTTCCTTGCCGGTGCCGGATTCCCCATAGATCAGCACATTGGCCGGGGTGGGGGCGATGCGGACAATCAGGTCGAATATTTTTAGCATTTCCGGGCTGTTGCCGATAATTTCGACAAAGGCGTTTTTGGGGGGCGGCTGGTGGTCGTCGACCGGAAGTTCAGCGGTGTTGGAGAGGGCGGATTTGAGGCTGCCCAACATCTCATCCACCTTAAACGGCTTGGTGATATAGTCGAAGGCGCCGCTCTTCATGGCGGTTACCGCATCTTCCGGCGAGGCAAAGGCGGTGATCAGGATCACGGGGATTTCGCTGTTTTTCTCCTTGATTTTGTCAAGCAGCGACAGCCCTCCCATGCCGGGCATCCTGATGTCTGAAAGAACCAGATCAAACTCTTGCTCGTCAAGAAGCTGCAGGGCGCTTGACA
>Ga0208863_1000388_pt1 | contig 47793 bp, 45 predicted proteins | sample RifOxyD3_FD_184040 | JGI IMG/M metagenome (GOLD analysis project Ga0208863, IMG submission 184040) | Soil microbial communities from Rifle, Colorado - Rifle Oxygen_injection D3 (SPAdes) | ecosystem: Environmental > Terrestrial > Deep subsurface > Rock core/Sediment | place: Rifle, Colorado... | reverse complement strand
GACGACGGCAGTGGTTTGAGGGGCTTTGGGCTCAAGCCGCAATCGACCCAGGCTTGCATCGCTTCGGTCATGAATGAGGGCCTGTAATTTCTAATGGATTATTTGGGATAAATATTTTTGTGTGTAATGGATCGCTTAATCAGGGCTAATCCATATGTTGTGCGTCCAATTACTTTTTTGGATAATCAGCGCACTGTCTTTTTTGAAAGGCGCTGCTATAGTGTCAACCCCGTGATGATTGCAGAGTGTGCGATGGCGACCGAAACCGAACTGAAATTGCGTCTATCTCCTGAGCACCTTGCCAGACTGCGGCGCTGCGCCCTGTTCAGGACGAACCAGCTTGCCGCGCCCGTCACGCGCCGGCTCTACAATATCTATTACGACTCTGAAGCACTCGATCTGCATCGCAGTCAAATGGCACTGCGGCTTCGCCGTGTCGGCAAGCGTTGGGTGCAGACTTTGAAGGGCGGCGGCTCGGTCAAGGCGGGGTTGCACCAGCGCAGCGAGTGGGAAACGGAAGTGTCGAAGGCGGCGCTGGATTTTTCCATGCTGGCAGAGGCTGGCGTGCCTCTGCTGTCACCCGATACGCTACAGGCGCTGTTTGTCACGGATTTTTTTCGCACCAGCCGTATGATGGACTGGCATGATGCCCGTATCGAGGTGTGCATGGATCGTGGTCTGGTCACTGCACGTGGCAGCAGTGCGCCGATTTGCGAGGTCGAGTTGGAGCTCAAGTCGGGAGATCCGCTCCGTCTGTTTGAACTGGCGCAGGAAATTCTGAACATCGTTCCCTTTGAACTTGAAGTGGTGAGCAAGGCGGAGCTGGGGTTCCGTTTGCTGTCCGGTCATGTCGAACAGCCGGTGCGCAGTGTGGCGCCGGTTTTTAGCAAAAAGGACAAGCTCACTCAGGTGCTGCAAGCGTTGATCTGGTCTTGCCTCACGCATTTTCAGGGCAATCTGCGCGGTGCGCTCGGTGGAAGCGATGCCGAGTATTTGCATCAGATGCGAGTGGCACTCCGGCGCCTGCGTGTGGTGCTCAATATGGCGCAGAAGTTGCATGCGGATGAAACTTTGCGATGTTTGATTCAGGATGTGGCGAATCTTGCTACGATGCTGGGACGTATTCGCGAGTGGGATGTATTTATCGACGGGATTGCCCGGCCCGCGAGCGAGCAGATGGCCGATCATGCCGGCCTTAAGGCATTGCTCGAACGCTGCGAGAGGCAGCGTTCGGCGTGTTATGAGACGCTGCGCGGCATGGGTGTTTCTATGCAGCAGTTGTTGTTGCGTTTTTCTATCTGGATGAACGGCCCGTATTGGACGCAGGCCAAGGAGGGGGCGCCGCGCACGCACGAATTTGCCCGCCGCCATCTGAGTAAGCTGGCCAAACGTTATGCGCAGGCTGGCCGCCATCCTAGAGCGGCGGATGCTGATCGATTGCACAAGATGCGTATACTTGCCAAGAAACTGCGCTATAGCGCGGATTTTTTTGCCGGATTGTACGGATCGCGCAAAACGGCGGCGTTTCTCAATGCGCTGGGTGAGGTGCAGGGGCTGCTGGGGCTGAGCAATGATGTGAGCATCGCTCACGGTCTGCTCGATGAGATGTCAGGTCAACCTGAGCTGGCCGCACATCTTGAGGCTATTCGTCTGGCTAAAGGGTGGGCGGATAAAGATTTATTATTTATAATTAAAATGTTGCATGATTCTATTGGCCGCTTTTCCAGGCAGGCTGCTTTTTGGGAAAAATAGTAACTTGCAGATTTTTCCGGAAAAAGCACACCGCTAATATTGTTTCTGCTCGAAATCAGGCGTAGAGTTCCGCCCCGTTCTTCCGCAGAGAAGAAAGCTCGAGGAAAAACAATGAGTGCAGGGCAGTCGAAACAGAAAACATCTACGCTGGTGCTGGGCGCAATCGGCGTGGTATTCGGTGACATCGGTACCAGTCCGCTGTACGCGCTCAAGGAAACGTTTGCCGGTCACCATCCGCTCCCCCTGCTGGAGGCCAATATTCTGGGCGTGCTCTCCATCATGTTCTGGACCATCATGTTGCTGGTCTCGCTCAAGTATGTGACGATCATCATGCGGGCGGACAACCGGGGCGAAGGCGGTTCGCTGGCACTGCTGGCGCTGGTGAGCGAGTTGACTAAACACAGTCCGAAGACTAAGTGGTTTATCACCATCATCGGTGTGTTCGCCGCAGCCCTGTTCTACGGCGACAGCATGATCACCCCGGCCATTTCCGTGCTTTCCGCCGTGGAGGGACTGGAGATCATTTCACCCGCCTTCAAGAATCTGATTATGCCGGTCACCGCGCTGGTGCTAACCGGGCTGTTCTTCATACAAAAACGCGGCACCGGCGTGGTTGGCCTGGCCTTCGGTCCCATCATGATCGTCTGGTTTTCCGTGCTGGGCGTGTTCGGTATCCTGTCGATCGCGACGAGCCCGCATGTGCTGCTTGCGCTCAATCCTCTTTATGCCTATCAGTTTTTGACTGCCGACCTGCAGGTGTCCTTTCTGGTGCTGGGGGCTGTGGTGCTGGCCGTCACCGGCGGTGAGGCGCTGTATACCGACATGGGCCACTTTGGCAAATATCCGATTCGTCTGTCCTGGTTTTCTTTCGTGTTGCCGGCGTTGGTGCTCAACTATTTCGGCCAGGGCGCATTGCTGCTCAGCAATCCGCAGGCCATCGAAAATCCGTTTTATCTGCTCGCGCCAGAATGGGCGCTGATGCCTATGGTGCTGCTGGCCACTGCCGCCACGGTGATCGCCTCGCAAGCGGTGATTTCCGGGGCGTTTTCGGTGGCCAGCCAGTCGGTGCAAATGGGATTTTTGCCGCGCATGGAAATACGCCAGACCTCCGATAAGGCGCAGGGTCAGATCTATGTGCCCTTTACCAACTGGTCTTTGTATCTGGCGGTGATTTTTCTGGTGCTGACTTTTCAGAGCTCCAGCAATCTGGCAGCGGCCTACGGCATCGCCGTGACCGGCACCATGATGATAGATACCGTGCTGATCGCCTTCGTGCTGGTGGCCTGGCGCTGGTCACCCCTGCTGGTGATTCCGCTGATCGGTACTTTCTTTCTGGTCGATCTGGCCTATTTTGCCGCCAATGCTATCAAGATTCCGCAGGGCGGCTGGTTTCCGCTGTGCGTCGCGGTGATTTCCTTCACCGTGCTCACCACCTGGAAACGCGGGCGGCAATTGTTGTTCGCCGAAATTTCCCGACAAGCTGTGCCGATACAGGTGATCCTCGACAGCGCAGACAGCGTGACACGGGTAGATGGCACGGCGGTGTTCCTGACCAGCATAGGCGAGGGCGCACCTTCATCTTTATTGCATAATCTCAAGCACAATCAGGTGCTGCACGAACGCAATATTCTGCTGACGGTGATCGTTGAGGATAAGCCCTATGTCACCAAGGGCAACCGCCTGCTGGTGGATGATATGGGCAAGAATTTTTTTAGAATCAGCGTGTTTTATGGGTTCATGGAACAACCCGATTTGCCGGCTGCACTGGAATTGTGTGCCGACTGGGGCGTGCCCTTTGATATGATGACTACGTCATTCTTTATTTCCCGCGCCATGCTTGTATCCAGCCCTAATCCCGGCATGATGAAATGGCGCGAACGTCTGTTTCTGGCGCTGTCCAAAAATGCCATGAACGCGGCGGACTTCTTCAAGATTCCGACCAATCGTGTGATTGAAATGGGTACGCGTATCGAAATATAATGCCGGGCTGGTTAATGGCTTATGCCAGCTTCGCGCTTATGCGCTAATATCTGCGTTTTGAAGCGGTTTCACCTCTTTTGTCTGTGAAACCGCTATTCGTTATTTGTTTGTCTCGCTGGAGTATTTATGATTTCCCCTGTTCCCTTAAGAGAAGTTCCCAAGAGTAATATTTTTCGCAAAGGCGATGTGTTCGTGCTTTTCGGCGAGCTTTTCGGCCGGGGTTATGCCAACGGCTTAGTCAATGAGGCGCGCAACGCTGGAATGACCATTGTCGGTATCACCGTTGGTCGCCGTGACGAAAACAATGCCTTGCGTGCGTTGACGGAGGAGGAGTTGTCGGTCGCGGAAGCCAATCTGGGCGGACGCATCATCAATCTGCCGCTGATGGCAGGATTCGATCTGGATGCACCGCAAGGAACTCCCACGCCAACCGATATGCTGGGTGTGCTGACGCTCAAGAGCTGGCAGGAAGATAAGCTGGACTGGCCTCAGATAGAAAAATGCCGCGAGGCGGGCGTTAAGCGCTTTAAAGATACCGTCGCTCAGGTGATGACTCAATTGGACTCCATGATACCGGACGGCAGCAATGCCTTCTTCGCGCACACTATGGCCGGCGGTATCCCTAAGGTGAAGGTGTTTTTGGCGATCGCCAACCGTGTCTACAAGGGGCGCGGTGAGCGTTTCCTGTCCACCCGTGCGCTGCTGGGCAGCGACTTGGGTAAATTGATTATGATGAATTTCGATGAGGTTACCGCGAACTCATTCCAGTATCTGATCGAAGGCAGCGCCGCGATCCGCGCGAGACTGGATAAGACCGGCGGTCAGGTGAGATACACCGCCTATGGTTACCACGGCACCGAGATCCTTATCGACGACAAGTACCAGTGGCAGACTTACACCAGCTACACGCAGGGCAAGGCGAAGATGCGACTGGAATCGATCGCCGAGGCCGCATGGGCGAATGGCATCAAGGCGACGGTATATAACTGCCCTGAGATTCGCACCAATTCATCGGATATTTTTGTCGGTGTCGAGTTGTCACTGTTCCCGCTGCTGCGCGCCCTGAAGAAGGAAAACGGCGGTGCTTGGGCGGATGAGCAGCGGGCTGCCTGTCACGCCCTGTTGCAAGAGGGCTTTTCTATCGACGCGCTGTTGCAGAAGATCGACGACTACAATGCCAACGGCACTATGCTGCCATTCCGCGATTTCGCCGCCTGGCCTATGGATAACACGGCCGAACTGGCGGATTTGATGATAGGCACCTCGGATGAGATCACTCAGATGCATATGGACCGCAAAGCGCTGGTGACGGATATTTTGAGTTCGCTGGTGTTGGAAGGTACAGGTCCTTTGATGTTCCATGAGACCTCTAATCCTTCCGCCCCTGTGTTGTGGCTCAATCACGATGTGATAGCTAAACAGCTCAATTTGTTACATAGACAGCACTGAGAGTGATTTCAGTTCGTATACCGATAACTGCAAAGGCTGAGGTTGGTTTCTTGTCGTCATAGACTGAGGTTGAACCGGAAAATTAAGGTGTGGCTCGTTGATTTTGAAGACGCCGCGCTCAACGATACCTCCGCAATCTGAACCGGGGGAATAAAACCGAAAGCGTTCCACGAACCTCAGTCTGTTCAGCTCAGTATTTCACTGGCCGGAAAATGGGGACAGAAAACCGGAAAACCGTGGTCTGCGGTTTTCTGCCCGGTTTTCCTATGGTTTTTTGTTTTATAACTAATTGATTTTAAACTATTGTTTCTGCAGTCTGGTGTGTTCGCAGAATCGAACTCGCTCGCATTAGGGCGTGGTGCGTGGCTTATTCCTCAGTTGAACCCAGTGCCGTGGTGTTGAAACCGCCATCGACATAGGTGATTTCACCGGTGATGCCGCTGGCCAGATCGCTGCACAAAAAAGCCGCCGCATTGCCCACTTCTTCGGCAGTCACGTTTCGTTTGAGCGGTGCATTTTTTTCGTTGTAACCGAGTAGTTTGCCAAAATCAGCGATACCCGCAGCCGCCAGTGTGCGGATAGGGCCAGCCGAGATGCCGTTGGCGCGTATGCCTTTGGCGCCCAGTTGCATCGCCAGATAACGCACGGAAGCTTCCAGGCTGGCTTTTGCCATACCCATCACGTTGTAGTGTGGCATGGTGCGCACCGCGCCCAGATAACTCAAAGTCAAAATGGCGGCGTTCCGGCCTTCCATCATCGGCAGCGCGGCTTTTGCCATGGCGGGGAAGCTGTAGGAACTGATGTCGTGAGCGACGCGGAAGGCTTCGCGGCTGAAACCGGCGAGAAATTCGCCTTCGAGCGCTTCGCGCGGCGCAAAGGCAATCGCATGGACAAAACCGTCAAAGCCGTCCCAGTGTTGATTCAAGTCAGTAAAAAGTTGATTGATGTCATCGTCAGAAGCGACGTCGCATTGAAATACCAGCTCGCTGTCAAATTGCTTGGCCAGCCCCAGCACCCGTTCGCGCACGCGTTCACCCTGATAAGTGAAGGCCAGTTGCGCGCCTTCGCGGTGCATGGCTTGCGCGACACCATAAGCGATGGAGCGGGTGCTGATCATGCCGGTAATCAAAATTTGTTTGTTGGCCAGAAATCCCATATGAGTCCTTGTTAGATTGGTCAGCGCCGATTATAAAGCAATGGCGCGCATTGGTCAGATGCAATCGTATATAATCCGTGGTCGTTAAATTTAAGGCCTATCTTCATGCTGGAAATCAGCAATCTTGCTTGTAGTCGCGGTGACCACCGCCTGTTCACGGGGTTGAGTTTTGTGCTCCATCCGGGGCAAATCATGCAGATTCAGGGAGCCAATGGCAGCGGTAAAACCAGTTTGCTGCGCACCTTGTGTGGTTTTATCACGCCGGATGAGGGGAAAATCGTATGGGATGGCACCGATATGCGCGATTTGGCGGAGGATTACTTTGCGCAAATGCTCTATTTGGGGCATTTGAACGCCATCAAGGATGAATTGAGCGCGCTGGAAAATCTGAGAATTTCGGCGGGTATGTCGGGCGAGCAGTTAAGTGAATCCGATGCGATAGCAGCCTTGCGCCGGATGGGTTTGAAGGGTCGTGAACGATTGCCGACCAAAGTGCTCTCACAGGGGCAGCGTCGCCGGGTGTCACTGGCGCGTTTGCTGGTGAGCGATGCGAAGTTGTGGATACTGGATGAACCGCTGGCAGCTTTAGATGTCGGAGCGGTCGCGATGATAGGAAGTTTAATCGGCGAACATCTTGCGCGGCAGGGCATGGTGATATTCACGACACATCAACCGCTGACGGTGGATGGAATAGAAATGCGCAGCCTGACGCTGTCATGAATATGAAAAAATTATCTTTGTTATCGCTATTGCTGTTGGTGGTGCGCCGCGATCTGGTGCTGGCGATGCGTCGCCGCGCCGATGTGCTGACCACCTTGTTCTTTTTTGTCATGGTGGTGAGCCTGTTTCCGCTCGGCGTCGGGCCGGAAATGGATATGTTGCGCAAGATGGCCCCGGGTGTGTTGTGGGTAGCAGCCTTACTGGCATCAATGTTGTCGTTAGGCCGCTTGTTCTCGGCGGACTATTTGGATGGTACGCTAGAGCAAATGTTGTTAGCGCCTCAGTCGCTGTCGGTGTTGGTGCTGGGTAAGATGGTGTCGCACTGGATGGTGTCCGGCTTGCCGCTGGTGCTGATGACGCCGGTGCTGGGTTTGCAGTTCGATATGACGGTAGAGGCCATCGGTGTGCTGATGCTGGGTCTGTTATTGGGTACGCCGATTTTGAGTATGGTAGGCGGCATCGGGGCGGCGCTGACTTTAGGTTTGCGAGGTGGCGGTGTGTTGCTATCTTTGCTGGTGTTGCCGCTGTGCATCCCGGTGCTGATTTTTGGCACGGGTGCGGTACAGGCTGTGACCAGCGGTTTGAATGTCTCGGCTCATCTGTCATTGATGGGCGCGTTACTGGTGTTGGCGCTGGCGTTTACCCCCTGGGTGACGGCACAGGCCTTGCGAATTTCGATGGAGTAATTTTTTAGAGAATTTCTATGGCGATAAACTGGTTTAAATATTCTGCACCCACCACTTTTTACGGACTGGCTGGCAAGCTTATTCCCTGGTTCGCGATTCCCGCAGCGATACTCTGTGTGATTGCCTTGTATATCGGTTTTGTAATCGCTCCCATCGATGCGACGCAGGGGCAGTTCTATCGCATCATCTACATCCATGTTCCCGCCTCCATTATTTCCATGTTTCTGTATCTGGTGATGGCAGGCTATGCGGCACTGGGTCTGATCTTCAATACGCGACTGTCCTCTATGATGGCCAGTGCGATCGCGCCGACCGGCGCCTTGTTCGCCTTTATCTCGCTGTGGACTGGTGCGCTGTGGGGCAAGCCGATGTGGGGCGCGTGGTGGGTGTGGGATGCGCGTCTGACTTCCGAATTGATCCTGTTATTTTTATATCTTGGCTTTATCGCACTGCACGCGTCCATCGACGACCCGCGCCGGGCTGACCGTGCCGCGGCCCTGCTGGCGATAGTCGGATCCGTCAACGTGCCTATCATCTACTTTTCGGTCAAGTGGTGGAACACCCTGCATCAGGGTTCGACCATCAAGTATTCCGGCACCTCCATGCACATCGCGATGCAACAGGCGATGTTCACCATGCTGGTGGCCTGCTGGCTGTATGCGATCGCTGTCACCCTGATGCGGGTGCGCAGCATTATTCTGGAACGCGAACGCCATACCAAGTGGATCGCTCAACTGGCGGAGGTGAAATAATGAGTCTGGATATCTGGATGAGAGAAAACCCGTTGACCTATGTGTGGATAGGCTCCTACGGCGTGGCATTTTTGGTGTTTGCCATTGAAATCGCCATGGTGATGCATAAACGTAAAATCACGCTGCAACAGGTGCGCCTGATGCGTGAAGCTGAAGAATCGGAAGGAAAATAGGATGAAACTGCGTCAGAAAAGAGCCTTATACATCGTTGTTGCCGTTGCTGCCGTCGGTTTAGCGGTGATGCTGGTATTGAATGCCTTGAAGGATAACGTCAGCTTGTATTTCACGCCGACTCAGGTTTACGACAAGGAAGCGCCGCAGGGGCGCAGTTTCCGCATCGGCGGATTGGTCGAGGAGGGCAGCATCAAGCGCGAAGGCGATGGCCTGACCGTGCATTTTGCCATCACCGATCTGAAAAGAAGTCTGCCGGTGGTGTACAAAGGGATATTGCCTGATCTGTTCAAGGAAGGTAAGGGGGTCGTCGCGCAAGGCAAGATGGAAGCAGATGGGGTAATGCATGCTGCGGAAGTGCTGGCCAAACACGATGAAAACTACATGCCGCCTGAAGCGGCAGATGCCCTGAAGAAAGCCGGCACTGCGGCGAGCTCTCCTGCGGCAACAAAATAATTTAATATAATCATATATTTGAGAGTAATTGCATGATTCCAGAGCTAGGTCATTTTTCCTTAATCGTTGCGTTGTTTTTGGCGATTACCCTGGGTGTGCTGCCGATAATCGGTGCCGCCCTCAATAACAATGCTTTGATGGGGGTCGCGCGCCCGCTGGCCTACGGACAGATGCTGCTGATCGGTGTCGCCTTTGCCACGCTGGGGTATGCTTTCCTATCCAATGACTTTTCCGTGTTGTATGTGGCGCAGCATTCCAACTCGCAGTTGCCCGGCCAGTACCGTTTCGCGGCAATTTGGGGCGGACATGAGGGGTCGTTGTTGCTGTGGGCATTTTTACTGTCGGTCTGGACAGCGGCAGTTGCCGCCTTCAGCCGTCATCTGCCCGAGGAAATGGTCGCTCGCGTGCTGGGTGTGATGGGGCTGATCTCGGTCGGCTTCCTGATGTTTATGCTGTTCACCAGCAGCCCGTTTGAACGTCTGTTGCCGGCTGCGGCCGATGGGCGAGACCTGAATCCGCTGTTGCAGGATCCGGGGCTGGTTATCCATCCGCCCATGCTGTATATGGGTTATGTGGGGTTCTCGGTGGCTTTCGCCTTTGCGATCTCGGCCTTGCTGGGCGGTAAACTCGATGCAACCTGGGCGCGCTGGTCACGTCCCTGGACGACGGTCGCCTGGGTATTTATGACCTTAGGTATTGCATTAGGATCGGGTTGGGCTTATTACGAACTGGGTTGGGGCGGCTGGTGGTTCTGGGATCCAGTCGAGAACGCCTCCTTCATGCCCTGGTTGATCGGTACGGCACTGATACACTCGCTGGCGGTGACGGAAAAGCGCGGTGCCTTCAAGAGTTGGACGGTGTTGTTGGCGATCGCAGCCTTTTCGATGAGTCTGCTGGGCACCTTTCTGGTGCGCTCCGGTGTGTTGACTTCCGTGCATTCGTTCGCGGCTGATCCTAAGCGCGGTATCTTTATTTTGAGTTTTCTGGTGCTGGTCATCGGTGCATCGCTGGTGTTGTTCGCCTGGCGTGCACCTAAGGTGGGGTTGGGCGGAAAGTTCGATCTGTTGTCGCGTGAATCGCTGCTGCTCTCCAACAACGTGCTGCTGTCGGTCGCCTCCGCTTCCGTATTTATCGGTACTCTGTATCCCCTGTTCATGGATGCGTTGGGCTATGGCAAGCTGTCGGTCGGTGCGCCCTATTTTGAAGCCGTGTTCGTGCCGTTAATGGTACCCATGGTGTTCATGATGGGTTTAGGACCGCTGGCGCGCTGGAAGAAGATGTCTGTTCCTGACCTTGCACTTCGCGTGCGCTGGGGCTTTGCTGCCTCGCTGGTATCGGCCTTGTTGCTGCCGCTCTCGATCGGTAAGTTCTTATCTTTAGAATCTGATAAATGGTCTCTTATGATTGTTTTGGGTTTGCTGATGGCTTTCTGGGTAATTGCCTCGCTGGTGATCAGTTTGAAGCAGCGCTGGTCTGGGCAGGGAGGCTTTATTGCGCGCGTGCGGGCTCAGAGTCTGAGTTACTACGGTATGCAGGTCGCGCATTTGGGCGTGGCGCTCTTTATCATAGGAGTGACACTAGTTAAAGGCTATGAGACCGAACGCGATTTGCGCATGAATGTAGGAGATACCGTAGTGGCGGGTGGTTATGAGTTTCGATTTAACGGCGTGACGGAATCCCAGGGCCCTAACTATGTTGCCGGTATCGGTCATGTCAGTGTCAGCCTGAACGGTAAATTGGTCACCGAGCTAGAGCCTGAAAAACGTCAGTACAATGTCTCCGGCATGCCTCTGACCGAGGCGGCGATTACTACCGGGGTGTTCCGCGACCTGTATGTCTCCCTGGGCGAACCTATCCCCGAATCCGAAGGGGCCTGGTCTGTGCGTGTTTATATTAAACCGTTTGTGGACTGGATCTGGGCAGGCTGTCTGTTGATGTCGCTGGGTGGCCTGCTGGCGGTGTCCGATCGCCGCTACCGTATTCACAAAAAAGCGGGTTCACGGGGTTCTCACACAGAAGGAGTCGCAGCATGATGCGTTTTATACTGCCTTTGGTTATTTTTCTGGTGTTGTCTGTTTTTCTCTACCTAGGGTTGGGGCGCGATACGCGCGAGGTGCCGTCCCCGCTGGTCGGCAAACCGGCGCCTGCCTTTGTGTTGCCACAGTTGCAAGAATCGGACAGGCAATTTTCACCCGTGGAGATGCAGGGTCAGGTATGGCTTTTGAACGTCTGGGCGTCATGGTGCGGTGCATGCAAGGACGAGCATCCGTTGCTGATGGATTTGTCGGCCCGGAATATCGTCCCTATCGTGGGGCTGGACTACAAGGATAAACGCCAGGATGGACTGGCGACGCTCAGCAATGCGGGTAATCCTTACACGCTGGTGATTGCAGATGCCGATGGTAAAGTTGGTTTTGATTACGGGGTGTACGGTGTTCCTGAAACCTATATTATTGATAAAAAAGGAATAATTAAATACAAATTAATCGGCCCTCTAACGCCGCAAAATTTGCGTGAAAAAATTCTTCCTCTGGTTACGGAGTTACAGAAACAATGAGATTTTTATTGATATTGGCGCTGCTGCTGCCCGCATTTTCCTTTGCCGGAGAGGCAAAAGATATGGCCGAGGATCCCGTCATGGAAAGGCGCATGATACAACTGGCTGAGAAAGTGCGTTGTCTGGTTTGCCAGAGTGAACCGGTATCCAATTCACATTCTGACTGGTCGAACGATGTGCGCGCCATCATGCGCGAGAAGATGAAGGCGGGTGCGACAGATCAGCAGATCCTCGATTTGCTGGTTGAGCGTTTTGGAAAGTCTGTTCTGTTTGATCCGCCGGTAGATAAGGAAACCATGCCCTTGTGGTCTGCGCCTTTTATTTTGCTGTTGCTGGGCGGCTTGGGGCTGTTTTATCAGTTGAAAGCGCGCCGCACTCAGGTGACGGAAGCGGATTTGTCCGAGCTGGACGAACAACGCGCCTCCAGCCTTTTAAACGATGATCAACCCCCGGTCGAACAACACGGTAAGAAGGATACGCAAGCATGACCTTATTTTGGATATTCTGTGCCGTGCTGCTTTTGGTCGCACTGGCCTTCGTGGTTTGGCCGTTGTGGCGCAAGTCTGCGCCGGGTAATGAGGTGTTGCGCGATGCGGCCAACCTTGAAATATTGCGCGACCAGTCTGAAGAGCTGGACGCCGATCTGCAAAACAGTCTGTTGAGTCAGGAAGCCTATGAACAAGGGCGCCGCGAGTTGCATGTGCGTCTGCTCGATGAAGTCAAAAGCACCGAGGCTCCTGCGATAGTGCCACGCAGTCCGGCGCGTGTGCTGGCGCTGGTACTGGTTGTGTTGATACCGCTTTGCAGCGTGCTGCTTTATCTGACGATAGGCAACAGTCGAGCCATGCTGCCGGAACAACCGCAGGTTGCGGCCGACGATTTCGGAATACTGCGCTCGGATACCGCGCTGCAGGAGCTGGAAGCGCGGTTGGCCAAGCTGCCCGAGAATCCCGATGGCTGGCTGGTGCTGGCGCGTTCTTACAGCGAGTTGCAACGTTTTCCGGATGCGGTGCGCGCCTATGAACAATTGGTTAAACTAGTGCCGAATGAGTCTCAACTCTGGACCAATTACGCCGATGCGCTGGCGATGAGCAATAATCAGTCGCTGTTGGGTGAACCGACCAAGTTGCTGGTCAAGGCTTTGGCGCTCGATCCGAACAACAACACCGCGCTGGCGCTGGCGGGCTCAGCTGCGATGGAGCGCGGCGATTATGTCGCAGCTATCATGCACTGGCAGAAACTGATCAGTCTGCTTCCGCCGGATTATCCGGATATACAGATGATACAAGGTGGTTTGCAGCAGGCGCGCGAATATCTGGCGTTGCAAAAAGGCGGTCGCGAGAAGCTGGCCATGCTCTCTGCCGGAAATGAAAAGCCCTCCGCGAACAAAACTGCGACGATCAGCGGCAAAGTGGCACTCAGTCCTGAATTAGCAACCAAAGTTGCGCCGACCGATGTGGTATTCATCCTGGCACGTGCCACTGAAGGGCCGAAAATGCCGCTGGCGGTAATACGCAAGCAGGTCAAAGATTTACCTATGGAGTTTACGCTGGACGACAGCATGGCCATGCAGCCGCAGCTCAAGCTGTCCGGATTTGATAAGGTGATGGTGGTGGCACGCATATCCAAGTCGGGTTCGCCTATGGCTCAGGCAGGTGATCTGGAAGGCAGTGTCGCTGTCGTCAAGCCGGGTACGCGCAGCCTGTATATCGAAATCGATACAGTAGTGAAGTAGTTGATGTGCGTTGGTATTAACTTGTCGTATAAATTTAATATTTTTCGTTTTTAATTGCGGTATTTTTGGTTGGACGAGGAGTGCCTGATGAATAGCATGCGTGTCAGTGTTCGGTTTTCATTGTTGCTGGGTGTATTTGCGGTCAGCTTCCTGCTGGTGGCTTGGATTGCATTCAGTACGCTCAATCTGGTCAAGGTAAATGGCCCGCTCTACAGCAATGTCGTCCAGCAGAAAGATTTAGTGGCCGATATTTTGCCGCCGCCTGAATATCTGATCGAGTCGTATTTTGTCGTTCTTGAGTTAGCGCATGCGGATGCCGGAGATGTGCCAGCGCTGGTCGAAAAGAGCCGCAAGCTAGCCGAGGAGTATGAGACGCGCCATGCTTATTGGGCTGGAAAGCTGCCCGAGGGGCGCATCAAGCAGCTGATTGTGGATGACGCATATCAACCCGGCAAGGAATTTCTGGCGCTGCGCGATCAGCGTTTTATTCCTGCGATTGAGCGGGGTGACAAGGCCGCCGTGGCGGCTGTATTGCCCCTGCTGAAACAAAAGTATCAGGCTCATCGCCAGGTCATCGACGAACTGGTGGCTCGGGTCAATGAACAAACCGCTCATGACGAAGCCGCAGCAGCTGAGCTAATTCGCAGTCGTACCCTCTGGATGTTAGCGCTGATGCTGGGTGGTGCTGTACTGGTGCTTTTGACAGGGAAATGGATGGGTCGCAGTCTGATTCGGCAATTGGGCGGTGAACCGGCCGAGGCGGCTGAAGTGGCGCGCCGCATCAGCGCCGACGATCTGACACAGCAGGTCAACGTAGCGGCCGGTGATGAGACCAGCCTGATGGCGATGTTAAAAACGATGCAGACCAATTTGGCCGAACGCAGCCAGGCGGACAAGCAGTCCGCGATTGAGGTTTCTCGTATTAAATATGCGCTTGATTCTGTGTCCTCTTGTGTGACGGTATCTGATGATAAAAACGAGGTGATCTATTTCAATAAGGCGATGCGCAAGCAGATTCGCCTGATGCAGGTGGAAATGCAGAAGCGTTTTCCGACTTTTTCAGAAGATCAGCTGATCGGTCAGAAGATCGGAGCATTTTTTGTCGATGAGTCGGTACGTACGGCTTATGCAGCGCCGCTGGACGGTTCTAAAGTATTTGATATCCCGATGGGCGGGCGCGACATGTGTCTGCAACCTTCGCCTATCTATGACAGCCAGCGCACCTATCTGGGACGTGTCACGCAGTGGACAGACAGAACCGATGAGATCGCAGTTGAGCGCGAGATTGCCTCTATTATTGAATCGGCAGCAGGGGGCGATTTTAGTCGCCGTATCGCGGTGTCGGGCAAGCAAGGATTTTTCCTGAAGATGGCCGAAGATCTTAACCAGTTGCTGGAAACGACCTCGCTTAGTCTGGATGAGGTTGTGCGCGTGCTGGCAGCCCTGGCCGATGGCGATCTGACCCAAACGATTAGCGGTGATTATGCGGGAACCTTTGGCAAACTGAAGGATGATGCGAATTCGACCGTAGCACAATTGACTGCAACGATACGTCGCATCTCGGAAGCTGCCGCAACTATCAATACGGCCTCGAGAGAAATTGCTTCCGGCAACGGCGATCTGTCGCAGCGTACCGAAGAGCAGGCCTCGAGTCTGGAAGAGACGGCGGCCAGCATGGAGGAACTCACTTCCACCGTTAAGCAGAATGCCGAGAATGCGCGTCAGGCCAACCAGCTTGCGCTGGGCGCATCTGATATTGCGGTTAGAGGCGGCGATGTGGTGGGGCAGGTTGTCGTGACCATGGCTTCGATCAGCGACAGTGCCAAGAAAATCGTCGATATCATCAGTGTGATAGATGGCATCGCCTTTCAGACCAATATTCTTGCGCTCAATGCCGCCGTAGAAGCGGCGCGCGCAGGCGAGCAGGGGCGTGGCTTTGCGGTGGTGGCCACTGAAGTGCGCAGTCTGGCGCAACGCAGCGCATCGGCGGCCAAGGAAATCAAGACGCTGATCGGTGATTCGGTTGAAAAAGTGACAGCCGGCAGTGCGCTGGTAGATCGAGCGGGCAAGACCATGGAGGAAGTGGTTTCGTCAGTTAAGCGCGTGACCGATATCATGGGCGAAATTACCGCGGCGTCCAGCGAGCAGAGTCAGGGTATCGAGCAGGTCAACACGGCGATCACTCAGATGGATGATGTAACGCAGCAAAATGCCGCACTGGTCGAGCAGGCCGCTGCAGCTGCGGAATCGATGGAAGAGCAGGCGCAACAACTGACGTTATTGATGAGCGGTTTTAAGCTGGAGGGTGGTGGACGGGTTCAGGCGAAAAGTATTCCTGCTCGCAGCCCTGCGCCCGCACAAAAACCCCGTTTGCCTGCAGCGGGAAATGCCGATGACGGAGATTGGCAGGAGTTTTAGTGCTGCCTTAACGTGAAACTCGCGTAGCGATTCGTTTGCCCTTTCCACCGCTTGCGGGGGAAAGTTGGAAAGAGGGAACGGGCAGGGCGAATTTCATTATCAGGGCGGTTTCTTTTCCATGCCCGTTAGTTTACCGCTATCTGCGGCGGCGGGAAGGGTAGGGCTTGCGACGTGGATCGACTTCCGGTTTTGGTCTGGGTACAAACAGATTTTTTCCGGACTGCTTTTTTTCCTGCAGGTGGGATTGTTGCGCGTCCAGCAGTTGCCCAGATGTTACGCTGGATATACCGTGTTCACCTTTAGGCGTATAGGCCGCTAAATTGGCCTTGATGCTGATCAGCCTGGCTTGTGCATTGGCCTTTTTCGGCTGGCTGGTGATCAGTTGCTGGGCTATGCTCGACAGCGTATAGCCTTCCTCAGAGCAGGTGATCAGACCCGCGCCGGACATGCGTTCAAAGGCGTCCTGCAGTTTCGTTTCCGAGAAGACGGTGTCCGGTATCCGGTCGCAGGCTGCGATGATTCCGGTCAGTTCGGCGGGGCGCCGTTTTGAGGCGAGTGAAATGGCAAGCAGGAGGAGTGCATCTACGTCGTGGACTGGGTACATCGTTTAACCTTAGATAGATAAAATAGGGTGGAGCGTGAACTCCGGATTCAGCCTGACAGTTTACTGGTTTGCGGCATAAAATCTGCTGTTTTTTTGATGCGGCTGGGTAAATGTGGCTGGCATCTGAAATTATTCATATTAATCATATTGTTATTATTTTATAGCAGGTGAATGACGTGAAACTCGTACAGAGATTCGTTCGCCCTGTACCCCTCAGGGGGTGCGTAGCGTGGGTGCAATGTGGGTGCGGGCAAAGCTGATTTGCGCGTTATTGCGGGCAATAACCCAGCGAGAACCATTTCATTGCCAGGGGCGGTATTGTTGCCATGTCGGTTAGAAGTGCTTTGCTTTTTAAAGATGAAAATCAGGAAATAATTCTTACTCGATTAATCAAGAGCTGCAAGACAGCGTGGAACATCCGGGTTTATTGATCGCCCAGTCGGGTCGCTTGGCGATCAGATCCGTCGGCATATCCTCATCGTAAGGGTGGCGAGCAGCCTCCATCAGCCTATCAAGCATAGAGATATCCCCGTTCATCGCCGCATCGATCGCCTGCTGAGACAGGTAATTGCGCAGAATAAAGCGCGGGTTGACTGCGTTCATACGGGCTTTACGAACGTCGTCGTTGTCTTCTTGCAGCAGTAAACGGGCAGCGTAGCGTATCAACCATGCTTCGAACAGTTGCTGGTGATTACGGTAGAGGGTCGCGCTGTAAAAGCTGTTTTCAAGGATAGCCAGTTCGGGTGTATCTTGTTTGACGTCGGCTAGTGCGCGGAAAAATTCGGTCATATCGACTTCGGCTCTTTGCATCAGCTCAAAAATGTCCTCTACCAGTTCGGCATCACCATCGCGCCAGTGCAGCAAGCCGAACTTCGCGGCGAGCATGGCGGAGAGTTCGCTCTGCAAGGTTGCGTCGAAATGCGCCAGACCTGCTGTTAGCGTTTGTCGTGAGGGGAAAACAGTTTCCAGCGCGTCGGCTAGTCTTTCCAGATTCCAGCGAGCGACTGGAGGTTGTTGCGCCAGACAGTATCTGCGCCATTCGCGATCGGTGGTGTTGGGCGTCCAGCCCGGATCGAAATTATCTGTCCATCCGTAAGGGCCGTAGTCTATGGTGAGGCCTAAGATGGACATGTTATCGGTATTCATCACGCCATGGACAAAACCGACCCGGAGCCACTCTACGACCAGATGCGCGGTGCGGGCACAGATTTGGTTGAACCATTGCGCATAGCAGTCCGGCGCTGCTGTGTCGATATTTGGATAATCTCTTGAAATGGTGAAATTAATCAATTTCTTGAGTAGGCCTTGCTCGCCACGGGAGGCCAGAATCTCGAAATGACCGAAGCGGGTGAAGGAGGGTGCGACGCGGCACACGATGGCGCCGGGTTCGAATTTGGCATTGCCGTCGTAAAACATGTCACGCATGACATCGTCTCCGGTGGCGATCAGGGACAGTGCGCGGGTGCTCGGAATGCCCAGATGATGCATAGCCTCGCTGCACAAAAATTCCCGGATGGATGAACGTAACACGGCGCGCCCATCGGCACGGCGGGAATAGGGTGTCATGCCCGCCCCTTTGAGCTGCAGCTCGTACCGTTCTCCCTGTTTGTTGATGACTTCCCCCAGTGAGATCGCGCGTCCGTCCCCCAATTGACCTGCCCAGTGACCGAACTGATGACCTCCGTAGCAGGTGGCGTAAGGTGTCATTCCTGACAGCAATCGATTCCCTGAAAAAGCTGCCAAAAATTCTTCCGAATGGACGTCGTTGCAGCTCAAATCCAGCAAGTCTGCTACCTCAGTAGAATAGGCAAGCAGGGTAGGGGCTTTTGCCGGGGCAGGATGAATTGTTGCCCAGCACAAGCCCGGAGTTGCTCTGGAATGTTGAATGCCTGATGCGTCTCCGGGTAATTCATTGATGAAACGATGATCGTAGTTGAGTTGAATCATGTCAAAAAATCCGGTGAGTCGCCCGCGATAAGGCAGAAGTGTATGACTAAAAAGCTGTTGTCAGCCTGAATGCGGCAGGCCGATTATATGGATTTATGCTTATTAAACCAACAGATGTATGTCCGAATTGTTTTGCCGTTAAGTGAAGTGTAGTGACTTGTCAGCTTGTTGTGAAAAAATGTGGATTGAGCTGCTGCTCGCCGGATTATTGCATTTTTTCCTTTGTTTTAAGTGATGTCGTGAGGTAAATTCGTATGTTGTGCAGGTTCTGTCGTATTATTGGTCACCGTTAGTGACAGGTTTTTTTAAATTCAGATGAAGTCTATTTTGTTGAAAGACAATGGTGATGATGAGGCCTTGCCGTCACTGCCGCCGTTGCCATCGGGTGTGAAAAATTATATTACGCCGGGCGGGCATCGCAAGCTGCAGGCAGAGTTGGAGCAGTTATGGAAAGTGGAGCGCCCAACCCTGGTTAGTACCATCACCTGGGCGGCCTCCAATGGCGATCGTTCTGAAAATGGTGATTATATTTACGGAAAGAGGCGTTTGCGTGAGATTGATCGACGCGTGCGTTTTTTACATAAGAAACTTGAGCAGGCTGAGGTGGTTGACCCCGCAGTGCGAGGTGCTTGCGAGCAGGTGTTTTTCGGTTCGACAGTGACGGTATACACTGAGGAAGGCGGCGAGTCAGTTTATAGTATTGTCGGTGTGGATGAGGCGGATGTTTCTCGCGGGCATATCAGTTGGGTGTCGCCGCTTGCGCGTTCCTTGTTGAAATTGCGCGAGGGTGATGTGGCGCGACTAATGACGCCGTCTGGTATTGTTGAGATTGAAGTGGTGGCTGTTCGCTATATCGCGTTAGAATAACGCCCTCGCACCCAGACAGTCAGGTTGGGATGATTTGTGTTGTTCAAGCTAATTTTTGTGGTGAAGTTATGAATGTCATGCTGTTACGGATTTTGAATTTTCAGGAAAACAATTATCCGCATGCTATAGCGCGTCAGTTTCCTCGTATTTTTTGCAAAATATTAGCTTATTGGAATCGGCCTGAGATAGATGAGTATTTTGCTGAATTGATGGTTAATAGCCGTAAAGAAAGAAACGGCTTCCCTGCGAATGTAGCATCGGACATTGTGTATATGAGCATGATGCACGCGCGCCAGTCAGCACATCCCGGCATGTATCCAGCGAGCATCGTACCGGGGCGTCAAGGCAAACCGGTCAGTTCACTATCGGGCGAATACTCGGTAGGTGCGCTGTTTCGTGCTGCTGAAGCGGGCGATATCGCTACCATTTCACGCTTTATCGCGGCAGGATTCGATGTGGATATCTACGATGAAAGGCAGTGGACCCCCTTGATGATCTGTGCGGCCAATGGTTATGATCAAATGGCGAGTGAATTGCTGGGTGCGGGTGCTTATGTCGGTCATGTAGATATGGCCGGTTATATGCCTTTGCATTGGGCGGCTTTTAACGGTCAGATCAGGATGGTGGCGTTATTGCTGGATAACGGCGCCGATGTGAATGCTTACAGTGTGCATGGCTGGACGGCGTTGCTGCAAGCTGTGACGCGCGGGCATTCAGAGATTGTGCAGCTCTTGTTGGATCGTGGCGCGGATGTCAATGCCGCTTCTGATGACGGCTCTACTCCTTTGCATAAGGCTGCGGCAAGTGGACGTTTGCGTGAGGTGCTGGTGTTGTTGCAAAAGGGCGCGCTGGCGCGAGTGAAGAACAGGGAAGGTGCGATGCCGATTGACTTGGCAGCTAAAGTCAAGCATCAGTCCGTGATTATGGCGCTGACCGGGTGTCCTTAATAAATAAAATGTGTTAAAAATATATTGGGCTGCTCTCTGAAATATTAATTATTCAAAGGAAATTTCCATGAAAAAAATTGAAGCTATCATCAAGCCTTTTAAGCTGGATGAAGTGCGTGAAGCGCTGTCCGAATTGAATATCAGCGGCTTAACCGTGACCGAGGTGAAAGGCTTTGGACGCCAGAAAGGCCACACCGAGTTGTATCGCGGCGCGGAATATGTGGTGGATTTTCTGCCTAAGATCAAGGTCGAGGTAGTGGTCTCCAGTGAGATGCTGGACACGGCGGTTGAGGCGATCATCAAGGCGGCTCACACCGGCAAGATCGGTGATGGAAAGATTTTCGTTTCGACCGTTGAGCAGGTTATTCGCATTCGTACCGGCGAATCGAACGAATCTGCACTATAAATTTCAGTTTTTTCCTAATTAATTTTACTCAGGTGCGACGGGTTGATTTACCCGGTCGCCCGGGATGCGTATAATGCGCACTTTGCCGAGGCCAGTTCCACATGCGCATCATTCAAAAAGCACTTACCTTTGACGACGTTTTGCTCGTTCCCGCTTACTCCAATGTCATGCCGCGCGACGTTAGTTTGCGCACGCAACTGACACGCAATATCAGCCTGAATATACCGCTGCTCTCCGCCGCGATGGATACCGTGACGGGTTCTCGCCTGGCGATTGCGCTGGCGCAGGAGGGCGGGATCGGCATCATCCATAAAAACATGACTGCACGCGAACAGGCCGCGAAAGTGGCCAAGGTCAAGCGTTTTGAAAGCGGTGTGGTCAAAGACCCGATTACCATTACGCCTGATATGTCGGTGCGTCATGTGTTAGGACTGACCCGTCAATACAAGATTTCCGGATTGCCGGTGGTGCAGGGTAAACAACTGGTCGGTATCGTCACCAACCGCGATCTGCGTTTCGAAAATAATCTGGATCAACCGGTACAAAACATCATGACGCCCCGCGAGCGTCTGATCACCGTCAAAGAAAATTGCAGTCTGGACGATGCGCGTAACCTGATGCACAAGCACCGTATCGAGCGTGTACTGGTGGTTAACGATGCGTTCGAATTGTGCGGTCTGATGACGGTCAAAGACATTTTGAAATCCAGTGAGCATCCGCTGGCAAGCAAGGATAGTCAGGGCCGTTTGCGTGCCGGCGCTGCCGTCGGTGTGGGTGAAGGAACTGAAGAGCGTGTAGCGCTGCTGGCTGAAGCTGGTGTGGACGTGCTGGTGGTGGATACCGCGCACGGCCATTCTCAGGGTGTGCTCGATCGCGTCAAGTGGGTCAAGACTAATTTTCCTCACGTTGAAGTCATCGGCGGTAATATCGCTACGGGCGCGGCGGCACTGGCTTTGATGGATCACGGTGCGGATGCGGTGAAAGTGGGTATCGGTCCTGGATCGATTTGCACCACGCGTATCGTCGCCGGTGTTGGTGTTCCTCAGATCGCCGCGATTCAAAACGTGGCTAACGCTTTAAAGGGCACAGGTGTACCTCTGATCGCCGATGGCGGAATTCGTTTCTCCGGTGATATCGCTAAGGCGATTGCTGCCGGTGCACATACCGTCATGCTGGGTGGTTTGTTTGCCGGTACCGAAGAAGCACCGGGCGAAATTGAATTGTTCCAGGGGCGTTCCTACAAGTCGTATCGCGGCATGGGCAGTCTGGGCGCGATGCAGCAGGGTTCCAGCGATCGCTACTTCCAGGAAGGCGAGTCGAATCAGGATAAGCTGGTGCCGGAAGGTGTAGAAGGTCGCGTGCCTTACAAGGGCAGTGTGCTCGCCGTGATCCATCAGTTGATGGGCGGTTTGCGCGCCAGCATGGGTTATCTGGGTTGTGCTGATATCGACATCATGCATGCCAAGGCTGAATTTGTTGAAATCAGCTCATCCGGCATCCGCGAGTCTCATGTGCACGATGTACAGATCACCAAAGAAGCGCCTAATTATCATATAGACTAGCTGGTAGCTGGGCGCTGCTAGCGCGGGAGCGCCCATGCCGAATGAGTCTTATCGCTCTTGGTCTGGCAAAAGGCGGTAGATTTTGCCGTGCTCATTGATGGATTGCTTGGTAAATCCTCCAAGCATGAACAATATGGGCTTGTCAGCCAAATGCAGCGTGCTGCAGTTTCGATTGCATCGAATATTGCAGAAGGTAAAGAGCGTCAGTCAGATCGGGATTTCGCACGATTTGTCACTATCTCAATGGGTTCGCTGGCTGAACTGGAAACACAACTGCTGATTGCGCAGCGGCTGGGCTATCTCGAAGAATTGGACCGGCTAGAGGCATGCTCTAGATCGGACGAAATTGGCAAGATGCTGCGTAGCCTGCACAAGACATTAAATATTTCTAATTAACCCCGGCTTGCAACAAGCTATAGCCTTAGGCTACCAGCTACAAGCTATCAGCTACGAGCTTAATAATGCATACAAAAATCCTCATTCTCGATTTCGGTTCTCAATACACCCAGTTGATCGCACGCCGCGTGCGCGAAGCGGGGGTGTACTGTGAGTTGCATCCTTACGACGTCGATGCTGACTTTATCAGCGGCTTTGGCGCCAGCGGGATTATTCTGTCCGGCGGCCCTAATTCTGTGACTGAAGGTGATACGCCGCGTGCTCCTCAGGTGGTGTTTGAACTGGGTTTGCCGGTGCTGGGGATTTGCTACGGCATGCAGACCATGGCCGCTCAACTGGGTGGCGCTGTCGAAAACGGACTGGTTAGGGAATTCGGTTACGCTGAAATTCGTGCGCAGGGGCATTCAGCGTTGCTCAAAGATGTGCAGGACAGAGTCAACGACCAAGGGCACGGCCTGATCGATGTCTGGATGAGTCACGGCGACAAGGTGACTCAGCTGCCGCCGGGTTTCTCGGTGATTGCCAGCAATGCGACCACGCCGATCGCCGGCATGGCTGATGAGGCGCGCCGTTTCTATGCGCTGCAGTTCCATCCTGAAGTCACGCATACCCGTCAGGGCAAGGCGATGATAGAGCGTTTCGTGCATGACATCTGCGGTTGCGGTCATGACTGGAATATGCCGGACTATATCGCCGAAGCGGTCGAGAAAATCCGCGCTCAGGTGGGCGATGAAGAAGTCATCCTTGGCTTGTCGGGCGGGGTCGATTCTTCCGTTGCGGCAGCGCTGCTGCATCGCGCCATCGGCACGCAACTGACCTGTGTCTTTGTAGACAACGGCTTGTTGCGTCTGAACGAGGCTGAACAAGTGATGAAAACCTTTGCCGATAATCTCGGTGTCAAGGTGATCCACGTCGATGCCAGCACGGAGTTTTTGCATCATTTGGCCGGGGTCACCGATCCCGAGAAGAAGCGCAAGATCATCGGTCGCGAATTCGTCGAGGTGTTTCAGCGTGAATCCGCCAAATTGTCTTCTGCAAAATGGCTGGCACAAGGCACGATATATCCCGATGTGATTGAATCGGCAGGCGGCAAGAACAAGAGTGCACACACCATCAAGTCGCACCACAATGTGGGCGGACTGCCAGAGAGTATGCATCTGAAGTTGCTCGAACCGTTGCGTGAACTGTTCAAAGATGAGGTTCGTGAACTGGGTGTAGCGCTCGGCTTGCCGCCCGCGATGGTGTATCGCCATCCTTTCCCGGGGCCGGGACTGGGCGTGCGTATCCTGGGTGAAGTGAAGAAAGAGTATGCCGACCTGCTCCGTCGTGCCGATGCGATTTTCATGGAAGAGTTGAATTCAACCTTGGATGAGAATGGCAAGTCTTGGTATGCGAAAACATCTCAGGCGTTTGCGGTGTTCTTGCCGGTCAAGAGCGTAGGCGTGATGGGTGATGGTCGTACCTACGAATGGGTTGTCGCACTGCGTGCGGTGCAGACTCAGGACTTTATGACGGCGCATTGGGCTGAACTGCCATACGCACTCTTGGGTCGCGTCTCCAACCGCATCATCAACGAAGTGCGCGGCATCAACCGCGTGGTCTACGATATTTCCGGAAAACCACCCGCTACCATCGAGTGGGAATGATTTGATATTTGCTCAAGCCTGAGGATCATCAAAAAAACACCGGCTTTAGCCGGTGTTTTTTTAAATGTTGAATAATCAAATTGTTGTGTAGCTATTAGCGGAAATGCTCTTCATTCTCGGGCTCAGAGATAGTCAGGGTTGAGTCTAGGCTAATCTGAGTGTTGCTGACCGATGGCATGATGAGCGGGTCGTGGTGGGTGAGTTTGGCGAAATTTTCCGCTTTGCGAGCCGGTGTTTTTAGCGCTAGTTTTACGATTGCTGGATTGTTCTGGTAGGGACGCTGCATATTTGAGGCTGAGACTTCGTTGCCGGTCTCGCGTCGTTCGCCGTTGAGTGGAACCAGCAGCGTTTCACCGGCATTAAGCGAGGTCTGTGCAGATAATCCATTAACGGCTTTTAATTTTTCAACCGACAGACCAAAGCGCGGCGCAAGTGCGTCTAGTCTCTCGCCTTTGTTGGCGCGATAAGTTTGCCAGCTGACCAGCGGTTTGTCATAGTTGTCCAGATTGCTAATAAAATGAGCTACCTTATCAACCGGTAATAAAATGAGGTTGCTGTGATGCGGCATGATGACCGGGCGATTGTGCGCCGGATTTAGGGCAGTAAATTCTTCTTTTGAAATGTCCGCCAGGCGTGCGAGCAGGTCGATATCTATCTGGCGCGGCGAGGACACTGTAGCAAAGTAGGGTTGATCGCTGATATTTGGCAAGGTCAGACCAAAGCGAGCCGGATTGCTGATGATGTTCCGGATGGCGAATAACTTGGGCAGGTAATTGCGCGTTTCGTCGGGCATTTTCAGACTGGCGTAATTGGTTGGCAGACCTAATCTTCGGTTGTATTCCTGCGCGCGCTGCACAGCGCCTTCACCCCAGTTATAGGCGGCGAGTGCCAGTTCCCAGTCGCCAAACAGGGCGTGCAATTTTTGCAGATAATCCAGCGCGCTGGTTGTCGCGCTGATAATGTCCCTTCGTCCGTCATACCACCAGTTTTGTTGTAAGCCGTAATCACGCCCGGTAGCCGGCATGAACTGCCAGATTCCAGATGCGTTGGCGCTCGAATAAGCGGTTGGATTAAAGCCGCTTTCTATCATAGGCAGCAGGGCTATTTCTCCCGGCATTCCGCGACGTTCGACTTCGGTGGCAATGTAATACAAATAACGATTGGCACGCGTCATCATGCGAGCAATGTAGTCGGGGCGGACCGCATACCATTGCTCATGTCGGGAAATCAGCGGGCTGTTAAGATCGCGCAGGGTGAAGCCGCTGCGCAGGCGCTGCCAGATGGCGCCGGTGTCGGTGATGTCTGTGTTGCCGCTAAGGTTGGCATTGGTCAATAAGATCGCTGCCTCTTCAGGATCTATCATCGATGTGCTCAGCGTTAGCCGTTCATCGTATAGTTCCTGAGTTGGAATGAATGGTGCATCCGGATCGGTTAACGAGACGCTCATGGCGAGTGGATTTTCGGCATGAGCTGCGTTGATTAATCCGGAAAAACATAAAGATAATAAAAAGTATATATTAATCAATTTGTTGCTAGTTTTATGGTGACGAGCAAAAGCATCTGCCCGGTCGTGAAATAGAGGTTGGTTGCAGGGTGTAGATTGTACCTGCAACTTCAGTTACATGAACCTTATTTAAGCTAGCCAATAAGCAGATTATCAGCTGGTATTCCGGCAGCTTTTCATCATCAAAATGATTGAGTCACTGTGCCAGGTTTTTGGTGTAATAGCCCAGACGGTTGAAATTGATGTATCTGACGGGTGAGTTGATGGATGTAAGAAATGAAATGGGGGGGTAAGCTATTCGCCAGATAAAACCCGGTGGTTTAAATGGCGGAGAGTCACGCAGGACGGGTATGCTGCCTGTTATAATCCCCACCTAACTTCAAATTAGGATCGTCATGACCGTCATCCGTCAGCAGGATTTTATCGATAGCATCGCAGATTCTCTGCAGTTTATTTCTTACTACCATCCGGCGGACTTTATCCATTCGCTGGCTCGTGCGTATCAAACTGAAGCATCGCCTGCGGCACGTGATGCGATGGCGCAGATTTTGACCAATTCACGCATGTGCGCGGAGGGGCATAGACCGATTTGTCAGGATACCGGTATCGTGGTGGCGTTTGTTAAAATCGGCATGCAGGTGCGCTGGGAAGATGCGACGCTGGACATCGTCGGTATGGTGAATGAGGGTGTGCGCCTTGCCTACATGAATCCGGATAACGTGCTGCGCGCCTCGGTGGTCTCCGATCCTGCCGGAAAACGTAAGAATACCAATGACAATACCCCGGCCGTAGTGCATGTCGAGTTGGTGCAGGGCGATAAGGTTGAAGTGCGTATCGCAGCCAAGGGTGGCGGTTCTGAAAATAAGGCGGTGATGAAGATGCTCAACCCGGGAGATGATATCGTCGAATGGGTGCTGCAGAGCGTGCAGGGTATGGGCGCCGGCTGGTGTCCGCCTGGTATGCTGGGGATAGGCATAGGCGGGACGGCTGAAAAGGCGGTATTGCTCGCCAAGGAAGCCTTGATGGAACCGATGGATATGCACGAATTGAAAGCGCGCGGCGCTTCAAATCGGCTCGAAGAGTTGCGCATCGAGTTGTACGACAAGGTGAATGCTTTAGGCATCGGTGCGCAGGGTCTGGGCGGTTTGACGACCGTGATGGATGTCAAAATCCTAGACTACCCGACTCATGCTGCGTCCAAGCCGATCGCGATCATCCCGAATTGTGCGGCGACACGCCATGTGCATTTCGAGCTGGATGGTGGAGGTCGTGCTGAATTTACGCCGCCAGCTCTGTCTGATTACCCCGATGTGCACTGGCATGCGGCGGCAGATGCGCGCCACGTCAATCTGGATACCGTTACCCGTGGAGAAATTTCATTGTGGCAACCGGGCGAGACCGTGTTACTCTCCGGTAAGTTGTTGACCGGACGCGATGCCGCACATAAGCGCATCACCGAAATGCTCGCTCGCGGTGAAAAATTACCTGAAGGCGTGGATTTTAATGGCCGCTTCATTTATTATGTCGGTCCGGTTGATCCGGTCGAGGGCGAAGTGGTTGGGCCGGCAGGTCCTACCACTGCGACGCGCATGGATAAGTTTACTGAAACCATGCTGGCGCAAACCGGTCTGATCGGCATGATAGGTAAGGCGGAGCGCGGTAAGGTAGCGATCGAAGCAATCAAGAAGCACGGTGCTGTGTATTTGATGGCGGTAGGTGGTGCGGCTTATCTGGTGTCCAAAGCCATCCGCAGTGCTAAAGTGATTGCCTTTGCCGATTTAGGCATGGAAGCGATCTATGAATTTGAAGTCGAGAATATGCCGGTGACGGTGGCAGTCGACACTCAGGGGCATTCTGTGCATGAAACTGGGCCTGCGGAGTGGAAGATGCGCATCGCCGGGATTCCTGTCGTAACTATTTGATTTTAAATGGATTTGCTATTGCAATTCCGTGTAACGAATTGGCGGGTCTCCCCGCATTGCAGTGTAGTGAATCTGGTCAGGTCCGGAAGGAAGCAGCCACAGCTAATTACTGCAAGTGCCGGGGGTAAGGCTCGCCTCCTTATGAGTGGCTGCTGGAGGGCGTGATGATTAAGAATATTGGTTGGTTTCTTTGCGCATTGCTCATCAGTGGTAATGCGTTTTCAGTAGACGGTGTGTTTGTTGAAGCTGGTCGTGGAACGCAGACGGATGCGACCCGTGCTGGTATGCTCTGGAATTTCAATCATGCCTGGTTTACCGATGGTGACTGGCACGTGGTCGGCCACTGGGAAGCGTCTGTCGGTTCCTTGCAGGGTAAGAGCAGTGCAGGTAATAATCAGCGTGTCACGGATCTTGGTATTACGCCTGTTTTCAGGTTGCAACAAAAAAACCCATCTTCGGTTGCGACCTATATTGAAGGCGCGATAGGCTTACATTTAGTTTCTCCGACTTCCGTGTATGCGGATCGCCGCCTAGGCAGTGCATTTCAGTTTGGCAATCATATCGGTTTTGGTATTCTGTTCGGCGAGCATAAACAGTTTGAACTGGGCTATCGCTTTCAGCATATATCCAATGGTGGTATCAAACAGCCCAATCAAGGTCTCAATCTGAATCTCCTGCATTTTGTCTATTATTTCTAACGTGGCATAACTTGTCCGATACTTCCGTACTTGCACGTAAATGGCGTCCTAAGACTTTTGCCGAGCTGGCAGGGCAGGAGCACGTAGTCAGGGCGCTGGGCAATGCGCTGTCACAAAATCGCTTGCATCACGCCTATCTGTTTACCGGCACACGGGGTGTGGGTAAAACCACCATCGCCCGCATCTTTGCTAAATCCTTAAACTGTCTGACTGGTATTACGGCAACGCCGTGCGGCGTGTGCAGTGCCTGCACGGAGATCGATAGCGGTCGCTTCGTCGATCTGATCGAACTGGATGCGGCGTCCAATACGCAGGTCGACAATATGCGCGATCTGCTGGAAGGCGCGCTGTATGCGCCGACTTCCGGGCGTTTCAAGGTGTATATCATCGACGAAGTGCACATGTTGTCCAAGTCGGCCTTCAATGCGATGTTGAAGACGCTGGAAGAGCCGCCCGCCCACGTTAAATTCATCCTGGCCACCACCGACCCGCAGAAGATTCCGGTGACGGTATTGTCGCGCTGCCTGCAGTTTAATTTAAAGCAATTGCCGCCCGCGCTGATTTTGAGCCATCTGCAATATGTGCTGGGGCAGGAGCATATCGACTATGAAGTCGGTGCGCTGAATCTGGTCGCGCGTGCCGCGCAAGGCAGTATGCGGGATGCCTTGAGCTTGACGGATCAGGCGATCGCCTTTTCCGACGGGAAACTGGAAGAAGCCGCGATGCGCAGCATGCTGGGTGCGATCGATCAGAGTTATCTGTATGAACTCTTGACGGCTTTGCACGATAAAAATGGCGGCGCGATGCTGGTTATCGCCGACAATATGGCGATACGCAGCGTGGCGTTCGATTCTGCACTGCAAGATATGGCCTCATTGCTGCATCGCATCGCACTGGTGCAGACGGTGCCGCAAGCGATCGCTGACGACGAGCCTGAGCGCGCACGATTGTTGGAATTAGCGCGGGTTTATGCGCCGGAAGAGGTGCAGTTGTTCTACCAGATTGCCATCCACGGACGCGCCGAGATCGATCTGGCGCCGGATGAATATGCCGGTTTTACCATGACGCTGTTGCGCATGCTGGCTTTTACTCCTGCTCAGACAGTTGCGCCGGTGAAATCGATGGCGATTCCCGCCCCGGTAAGTGCGCCTTCAAGACCAGTTAGCCAGCCGGTGAATCAGTCGGTTAGTTCGGCAGTGGTGGCACCTGTAGTTTCTGTGCGTACGCCGGCACCAGAGATTCAGGAGAAAGCGCCGGTTCGTGCGCCGGGTTCGCAAGCCTGCCCTGATTGGTCCGAATTGTTAAAATCGCTCAATGTTCAGGCGATGGCGCAGCAGTTGGCCAAACATTGCGTGCTGGATAAGGTGGAGGATCAGCAGGTCGTGTTGCGACTGGCGCAAGAACACAAACACTTGCAGACCAAGATAGCGACCGATAATCTGCAAACGGCCTTGAGCGATTATTTCGGTTATCCGGTTAAATTGTCCGTGGTGTTGGGGCGGGTGGAAGTGGCGACTCCGGCTAAAATCGAGCGAGATACGAAGGAAGTGAACCAGTTGCAGGCGAACGAGTCCATTGCGCGGGATGAATTTGTAAACAAGGCGCAAGATCAGCTGGCGGCAACCGTGCTGGCGGATTCAATAAAATCAAATAAATCAATAAGTTAGGAGTTGTAAAATGATGAAGGGCGGATTGGGTGGCTTGATGAAACAAGCCCAGCAAATGCAAAAAAACATGCAGCAGGCACAAGCTGAACTGGCGATCATCGAAGTTGAGGGCGCTGCTGCATCGGGTATGGTCAAGGTGACCATGACTTGTTCGCATGAGGTTCGCCGTGTCGCATTGGATGACAGTATCCTGGCTGACAAGGAAATGCTCGAAGACCTGATCGTATTAGCGCTGAACGATGCGGTGAAAAAAGTGGCTGCAACGACCGAGCAGCGCATGAGCGGCTTTGGTGCTGGCATGAGTCTGCCGCCCGGTATGAAATTACCCTTTTAATGGCTGTTTCTCATCTCGATGAATTAATCGCCGCATTGCGCTGCCTGCCCGGCGTGGGTCCCAAGTCGGCGCAGCGCATGGCCTATCACTTGTTGCAGCGCGATCGTGCGGGGGCGCGGCGTCTGGCGGATGCGCTGCAACGTGCGGCGAACAATATTCAGCATTGTTCAAGATGTAATAATTTTTCCGAGTTGGATGTGTGCGAAACGTGTGCCTCCGGTCGGCGCGATGAGAATCTGCTGTGTGTGGTAGAAATGCCGGCCGATTTGTTAATGATAGAGCAGACCCGCTGTTATCAGGGTATGTATTATGTGCTGATGGGGCGTTTATCACCGCTGGACGGTATCGGCGCTAAGGAGTTGCATTTGGATCGCTTCGTTAAACGCGTGCAGCAACATCCTTGTGAAGTGATACTGGCAACCAACTTTACTGTTGAAGGCGATGCTACGGCACACTATTTGGCCACCTTGTTGCAGTCCTTAGGTGTTAAAGTGTCGCGTATTGCGCGTGGTTTGCCCGTGGGCGGCGAACTGGAGCAGGTGGATAGTGGTACCTTGGCGCAGGCCGTGCTGGAAAGACGTGAGTTGAAGATATGAATGAGCAGGATTTAGAGCAGGATTTGGAATTAGATTCAGAGCACGCGCCTGAGCAGGGTGAGCGCTTGCAAAAGGTGATGGCGCAGGCCGGTTTCGGTTCGCGTCGTGCGATGGAAGAGTGGATCGCGCAGGGGCGCGTGAGCGTCAACGGAGAACCTGCGACACTCGGTATGCGCGTGGTTGAAGGTGATCTGGTGCGCGCCGAGCGCCGCACCATCCGTGTAGGCGAGCGCGATCATACCGCACGCGTGTTGCTGTATCACAAGCCGGAAGGCGAGATTGTCAGTCGCGATGACCCTGAAAAGCGCACCAGCGTCTTCGATAAACTTCCGAAACTGCGCGGTAAGAAATGGATTGCCATCGGTCGTCTGGATTTCAATACCAGCGGACTGCTGATTTTTACTACATCGGGCGAACTGGCTAACCGTTTGATGCATCCGCGCTTTGAAGTTGAACGCGAATATGCGGTGCGCGTGCAGGGAACTATGACCGATGAGCAGATCGCCAAGGTGCTCAAAGACGGCGTGGAGCTGGAAGATGGTCCGGTGACTTTTGAGCGTCTGGAAGATCAGGGTGGCGAAGGATTTAATCACTGGTATAAGGTTATGCTCAAAGAAGGGCGCAACCGTATTGTGCGACGCACCTTTGATGCGTTAGCATTGCCTGTCAGTCGCTTGATACGGGTTCGTTTCGGTATAATCAACCTGCCGCCGCGTTTAAAGCGCGGCATGACAGCAGAATTGGGTGAAGCGGAAGTCGCTCAAGTGTTGGATTGGGTGGGGATTGCGGCGGAAGTGGCTGAGCAGGTCGCTCAACGTCCTGCCGAGCAAAAAAATACTGCGCCGGGCAGGCCAACTCGCAGACCGGTTGATCGCAGTCCTGGCGCACATCGTAGTCCAGCAGGTGGTCGACCCGCCAGTCGAGCAGGTGGCGCGGGACGCAGTCGGACTAGTGGTACGAAGCGCTGAGTTGTTTCATCAGATTATATGGATTTATGCGGATTAAACAAACAGATACCTATCCCAGTTGATTCACCGTTTGGATGACCCGGAGCTATCTTGGAACTTGTCGTTAATCTGCGGATAAACTCCCGATTTTGGGTGAGCACAGCGTTTTACCCGGCTGAATAATTTGAACTCAATGGTGTCTTAGAAAGCTGAATGGAAGATCGCAGCAACAAAAATATCATCTGCAGCGTGTTGTTTTTGGATATCGTAGAATATTCAAAAAAGACGGTGACGGGGCAAATATCTCTTAAGGAACGGTTTAATACCTATCTTTCCGAGGCTATCGAAGATGTACCGGTGAATGATCGTATTATTCTCGATACGGGTGATGGTGCGGCCGTGAATTTTCTCGGTGATATCGAAGCGGCGCTGAAGGCGGCGTTGAGTTTGCGTGCGAGTCTGCTCAATGAAGATCCTTATCTTGAACCAGAATTGCTAGTACGCATCGGGATCAATATGGGGCCGGTGCGTCTGGTGCGCGATATCAATGGTCAGCCCAATATTGTCGGTGACGGTATCAACGTGGCACAACGCATTATGGCTTTTGCAGATCCCAGTCAAATTCTGGTGTCGCGCTCTTATTACGATGCGGTATCGCACATCTCTGCGCAATATACCGGGATGTTTCACTATCAGGGCTCACGTACTGACAAACATGTGCGTGAACATGAGATTTATGCGATCGGTTATCCGGGCGATCAGACGACACGGCGTATGTCGGCACCGCATGCAGGGTTGGCCAGGTTAGGTGCTTTGTTTTCTTCTCGCACTGCGTTGACATGGTCAGAACGCATCGCGGCAATGGGGAAAGGTAAGCTTGCGTTGTATGCCATCGTGATGATTGTTCCGGTGCTGCTTCTGTTGATGTTGCTGCCTGAAAAAAAATATAGCGAGCCTGCTGCCGTACCTACGGTGGAAACAATGCAGTCCGCCAGTGATGTCGCTCCGGCAGTCGAAACGATGGCGAATAGCGCGGGCGCTAAGATAGGTGCAGATGTGTCCAAACGGGTTGAAGAGCGGGTTTCACAGGCGGATTCTGATAAGAGTAATTTAAAGCCGGTGCCCGGAAAATCTGCCGCGCAGTCTGTCGTCTTGCCTAAACACAAAACGGATCAGGCCGGGAAAAATGCGCAAGCAGTGACTGCTGTTGCTGAAGGGCAAGTCAAAGCGTCCACAGTTAAAAAATCGGCTTCCACGAGTGCTTTTTTTCCTGATTTGCCGGGAAGCAATAGCGAGCCCGTTAAGGAAGCTTATATTTCCATTATTTGCAAAGAGGAAACGCAGGTGTTTGTCGATGGTGTGCAAAAGGGCAAGATCGGTTCAGGTGCGATGACGATAGCGCTCAAACCCGGCAAACATAAATTGATACTGACGCATGCTAAATTCGGTTTTTACTCCGAAGAGATAGATGTTGACGCAGGAAAGACTGAACACATTAAACCGAAAGTGTGCAATTAGGACGTTTATGTGCAGGGATCACACGATAGCATTAGGTGGACGCAATGATTAGGCAACTCGGCCGTTATGAGGTCATTTCCGAGCTCGGTCAGGGAGCTATGGGGGTGGTTTATAAAGCACGCGATCCGTTGATCGACCGTATTGTCGCCATTAAAACCATTAATCTGGGTATGGCGCAGGAAGAGAAAGAGGAATACGAGGCTAGGTTTTATCAGGAAGCCAAGGCAGCCGGCCGTCTTAATCATCCGAATATTGTGACGATTTACGATGTGGGCAAGAGCGAGGATATTGCCTATATTGCGATGGAGTTTTTGCAGGGGCGCGAGTTGCGCGATGTGCTGCGCGAAGATGGTCGCATGCCTGTGGAGCGCGTGCTGGATATCGTGGCGCAAGTCGCGTCAGGCTTAGCTTATGCGCATGATCATGAGATCGTGCATCGCGATGTCAAACCCTCCAATATTATGGTGATACAAGATGGGCACGTTAAAATTACCGATTTCGGTATTGCACGTATGGCCTCTTCCGCTATTCGCACTCAGACCGGGATGGTGCTGGGTTCACCAAAGTACATGTCTCCCGAGCAGGTGTTGGGCAAAATCATCGATCAGCGTTCGGATATTTTTTCGTTGGGCGTGATGTTGTATGAGATGCTCACCAAAGAAGCGCCATTTGTCGGCGATAATATCAACGCCATCATGTATCAGACGCTCAATACCGTGCCCGTTGCGCCGCGCACGATGAATAGCGAGGTGCCTGAGATGCTGAATTTCATCGTTGCTAAGGCGCTGGCCAAAGACCTCGATGACCGGTATCAGAATGCGCGAGATTTCGCCGCTGATTTGCGTGCTTGCCGCGATACGTTGCCGCGAGGTGATTCCTCTGCGTACCAGGGTGTTGATAAAAAACGACTTGAAGCGACTGCTGTCGCCGATCGCACCGAGATGGCTGATGGCGAGTCGCCGCATTTAACCACTCTGGGGTTGTCACAAGTATTTGATTCGAATGCGGCGACGATGCGTCTGGCTGCGATGACTAATGCACCCGACGAGGTCGATGAATTGGCCAAGACACTGAAAATGGCCATTCCGAGCGCGCAAGCGGTCAGACAGGCTGCGCCAAAATCTGCTTCGCCGGTGACTCGTGCCGTCTCGCCGCCCAGTTACCGGGCGACTCCGGTCGCACGTGCTAAACCGGTTGCACCTTCCGGGAGCATCAATGTTAAACGCGTATTTCTGTTGCTGATTTTATTTTTTGTAGTGATTTTTGCCCTGTATATCCGTTAATCCCCTGCAAGTCGGTATTAATGCCTGCTACTTTTGCGCTCAACCCCTCGCGATATTTTTTTTTGTTGCTACTTTTTTTGTATGCGACGCTGTTTGTTGTGGTCTGCCTGACGGTGCTTGAACTTTGGGCGCGAATTTCAATTAATACATTAATTGTATTTAGTTTTATTCATCACCTGACGCTGGATGTGCTGTTGTTGAGGCCTGCATCCTGGCGTTCTATAGCGCTGGATGGGCATCATGTCGTGGTTGCTACACGTAGCCGTGACCCGATCAGCGGCGAATTAAGCGCGCGCACGGTGATCACTCCTTACGTTATCGTATTGCTTATCAAGCAGGAACGCCATTTTATGCCTGCCTGCCGTGTGCTGTTTTGCGACACCATGAGGAAAGAGGTATTTCGCCAGCTTCGTGTGCGTCTGAAATACGCTGTCGCTTAGCTGGCGGGCGTCAGAATGGTGGGCTGCGGATTGTCCACCATGTGAGGATAGTCACGACTGTAGTGCAAGCCGCGACTCTCATGCCGGGCTAGCGCACTGCGTACGATGAGATCGGCATTGGTTACCAGATTGCGCAACTCCAGCAGATCTGAACTGATGTGGAAGTGCGCGTAATATTCATCGATCTCGTTTTGCAGCAACTGTACGCGATGGCTGGCGCGTTGCAATCGCTTGTTGGTGCGCACGATACCTACATAGTCCCACATAAAGTGGCGTAACTCGGCCCAATTGTGAGAAATGACTATTTGTTCATCGGCATCGGTGACCTGGCTGGCATCCCATTCGGGCAGCAGACGTACTGTCTCCCGTTCCTGCCGGAGTATGTCTGCCGCAGCTGCATCGGCAAAAACCAGACATTCAAGCAGCGAGTTGCTGGCCAGGCGGTTGGCGCCGTGTAGTCCACTGTATGCTGTTTCGCCGATAGCGTAGAGATTCGCGACGTCGGTGTGCGCGTGCAAGTCTGTTACCACGCCGCCACAGGTATAGTGTGCGGCAGGCACGACAGGGATGGGTTCCTTGCTGATGTTGATACCGAGTTTCAGGCAGCGGGCAAAAATATTCGGAAAATGTTCCTGCAGGAATTCGACCGATTGATGTGAAATATCCAGATAGACGCAATCGAAACCGCCCTTTTTCATTTCGTAGTCGATTGCGCGTGCCACGATGTCGCGCGGTGCTAATTCTGCGCGTTTATCATGCTTAGGCATAAAGCGTGTGCCATCGGGTAGTTTGAGTATGCCGCCTTCGCCTCTTACCGCTTCGCTAATCAGGAACGATTTGGCATGAGGATGGTATAAGCAGGTCGGGTGAAACTGGATAAATTCCATGTTGGCAATCCGGCAGCCTGCACGCCAGGCCATTGCGATGCCGTCGCCGGTAGCGGTGTCAGGGTTGGTGGTGTACAAATACACTTTGCCGCTGCCTCCTGTCGCCAGTACTGTGTGTTGCGCGGCAATGGTGATGACTTCGTCAGTGGCATTGTCGAGCGCGTATGCGCCGTAACAGCGATTGTCCTTGAGCCCCAGTTTTTTCCCGGTGATCAAATCCACCGACATGTAGTTTTCCAGAACGGTGATGTTGGGGTGGGCGAGAACTTTTTTGGAGAGTGTTTCCTGCACCGCATGGCCGGTTGCGTCGGCGGCATGAATAATGCGCCGTTTATCGTGGCCGCCTTCACGTGTCAGGTGGTAGCCCATATCGCTGTTGTCGTCTTTGGTGAAAGGTACTCCCTGTGCGATCAGCCATTCGATAGCCGTTCTGCCGTGTTCGACCACATAACGGGTGGCCGCTTCATCGCACAGGCCGGCACCGGCAAGCGTGGTGTCATAGATGTGAGACGCTGCGCTGTCCTCACCGGATAAAACGGCCGCTATTCCCCCCTGCGCCCAACTGCTTGCGCCATCGAGTAAAGCTTTTTTGGTGATCAGGCCAACTTTTTGATGATTGGCCAGTTTAAGCGCCAGCGTCAGTCCGGCTAAGCCGCTGCCGATGATCAGTGTGTCAAATTGCAGCAATTCGATTCCCGGAGAGTTCATTACAATGTGCGAACTATAGCATGGCTAGGGTAGGGAGATTTAACTACGGTATTGAACTAAATCAGCCGGAACTGTCTGAAGTGTTTCGTTGCAGTTATACTATGCGCGGAAGTGCTTAGTGCAATCATAATAATAATTGGAATTTTCAGGGATGGCAGATCGGGAGTTGGATCAGCAGTTGGTTGAGCGCGTGCAGCGTGGGGATAAGCACGCCTTCGATCTGCTGGTCGCAAAATATCAGCGAAAACTGGGGCGTTTGATTTCGCGTTTCGTGCGAGATACGGGAGAAGCGGAAGATGTCACGCAGGAGGCTTTTATCAAGGCTTATCGTGCGTTGCCAGGTTTTCGCGGCGACAGCGCGTTTTACACCTGGTTGTATCGCATTGGCATCAATACCGCTAAAAATTATTTGTTGTCAAACAAGCGGCGTGCGCCGACCAGCACCACGTTTGATGCCGAGGAGGCGGAGTCATTTGAAGATGCCGGCTTGCTGCATGAAGTTAGTACGCCTGAAAATGAACTCATGAGCAAACAGGTTGTCAGTGTCGTGCAGGCGACCTTGCAACAGTTGCCGGAGGATTTGCGCAGTGCATTGACTTTGCGAGAGATAGAAGGTTTGAGTTATGAGGAAATCGCCAGTGTCATGAACTGTCCTGTCGGCACGGTGCGATCAAGAATTTTCAGGGCACGCGAAGCGGTTGCAGAGAAGCTGCGCCCGCTGTTGGAAACCAGTAAAGGTAATAGGTGGTAATGATGAATCATGAAATTTCAGCACTGATGGATGGCGAAGTCTTTGAAGACGAAGCGGATGTGATGTTTGATCGGCTCAAACGCGATCCGGATGCGCATCTTGACTGGGCGCTTTATCATTTAATCGGCGATGTACTGCGCCAGCCTGAATATATTCATTCTGACCTTAGCACGGCGGTCTGTTTATCTTTGCAGAATGAACCTACCGTTTTGGCGCCTCGCAGCCGGGCGCTGAAACAAAAAGCCCGTGTCTTTGCCTTATCTGCTGCTGCGTCCTTGCTGGCCTTCGGTGTTGTGGCCTGGATGTCCTTGCAGATTAGTCCTGAACATGGACCGCAGATGCAATCGGCCAATATCCGTCCGGTGAATTTACAAATCCAACCCAAAGCCAATGATTACTTGATGGCTCATCAGGAATTTTCTCCAAGCAATGATATGAATGGCGGTGCCTCCTATATGCGCACGGTGACCTTCAGCCCCGAGGAAAAATCGCAATGAAAATGTGTTGCGGTCTGTTAGGCTTGCTACTGGCGGTCAATGTCAACGCGGCTGAGGGTCTGTCCAGAATGGATTGGCTAAAGACGGTGGCGTTTGCAGGACATCAGACTGACTACAGCGGTGTGTTTGTTTATCAATACGGTAACCATGTTGAAACCTCCAAGATCACCCATGTTGTAGAAACCGATAGTGAGTATGACAAGCTCGAAAGCCTGGATGGTCCCAAAAGAGAGATAATCCGTCATCACGGTCAAGTCTGGTGTTACACCAATCATAAAATGGAGCAGGTGGATAGTCAGTCCGGACAAAATTCATTTCCTAAATCTCTTCCCGATAAACTCTCCGTGCTGAGTGCAAACTATCAGGTGAAAGAGATCGGCGTTGAACGTGTGGCAGGCTATAACACTCAGGTCATTCTGTTTCAGTCGCGGGATAATTTACGCTACAGTCATAAAATTTGGATACACACGGATACCGGGTTGCTGTTGAAGTCTGCTGTGCTCAATGACAAAAATCAGGTAGTTGAGCAATATGCCTTCACCGAATTAAAGTTTGGTGCGGGCGGTGATCGTAGCTGGATCGCGTCCAGTGCGGCGCTTATTTCATCTCCAAAAGCTGCGCAGAGTAAAGTCGTGAAGCCGTTTACCAGCGCTTGGGTGGTGGATCTGCTGCCGGCCGGCTTTAAAAAGACCATGGAAGTTTTGCGCCCCATGCACGGCAAGCACGCTCCGGTTATACAGATGGTTTTTTCGGACGGATTGAGCGCTATTTCCGTGTTTATCGAACCGTCGGATGCGGATGAGGATGATGTTGAAGGATTGTCCAGTCGCGGGGCGGTCAATCTGTATCATAAGGTGGTAGGCACCCATTTGTATAATGTGGTTGGAGAGGTTCCTCCTAAAACAATTATGCAAGTTATTGATTCTATAAGATATAACGGTAAGTAACCATGCTTGAAACAAGGGCTGTTGTAGTCGAGGTTGAACATCGTTACGCTCAGGTTCAGGCTCATCAGGGGAACGGGTGTTCGGTTTGCAACGGTAAAGGCTGCGGATCGAGCAAACTGACCCAGCTGTTTTGCAGTAAACCGCGCCAATTCAGGGTCGATAATCGTATCAACGCCTGCGTAGGTGATCAAGTCATTGTCTCGGTACCTGAGGGAGCCGTGTTGCGTGGCGTGGGGTTAGTATACCTGTTGCCACTGGTGCTGTTGTTTGGCGGTGCGTCGTGGGCGGGGAGCTGGGCCGTTCAAGAGGGGCAGCGCGATGCTTATTCGGCTGCGGGTGCCTTGTCCGGCTTGCTGATAGGATTTTTGTTCGCCAAAGGTTACTCTGCACGCCAGCGCCAACAAACCCCTTATATTTCCCGTCAATTTAGCGAATAGGAGGAGACGCCAAGTTATTTTTTATAAGCGCAGCGGGTGCGGCGCTGACTATCTTGCCTGTGTGCCCTAAGTTCTAAATTTTTCCCAATTTATTTTTTTACTGTGAGGAGCTTTGCATGCTAAAAAAGTTTATTCATTCCGTTCTATTTCTGTTTATTTCCTTTGTTGCCGCTATCGTTAACGCCGCTGGCCTGCCTGATTTTACCGAGCTGGTTCAAAAGCAGGGAGCATCGGTAGTCAATATCAGTACTACCCAGTCTATACGCAGCCAGCCTGGTTTTCCCGGCATGCTCGAAGGTGATCCCTTCTACGAATTTTTCCGTCGTTTTGCGCCGCCGCGCGCGCAAGAGTCACAATCGCTGGGTTCCGGTTTTATCATCAGCGCGGACGGCTACATTATGACGAATGCGCATGTGGTCGACGCCGCCGATAAAGTGACGGTGCGACTCACCGATAAGCGTGAATACAGCGCAAAAGTCATCGGTGCCGACAAACGCACCGATGTGGCATTGCTGAAGATTGAGGCCGAGAATTTGCCTAAGGTGGCGATAGGTGATCCTGAACGGCTCAAGGTGGGTGAATGGGTGGTGGCGATCGGTTCGCCGTTTGGCTTTGACAGCAGTGTCACGGCCGGTATAGTCAGTGCCAAGGGACGTACCTTGCCCTCGGATAATTTTGTGCCCTTTATTCAGACCGATGTGGCCATCAATCCCGGTAACTCAGGTGGGCCGCTATTTAATATGAACGGTGAGGTGGTCGGCATAAACTCGCAAATTTACACTCGCTCCGGAGGCTCGATGGGTTTGTCTTTCGCAATTCCGATCGATGTGGCGAGCAGGGTGGTCGAGCAATTACGCAGTAGCGGTACGGTGACGCGGGGACGCATAGGCGTGACCATACAGGAGTTGACGCGTGAGTTGGCCGAATCATTCGGTTTGACTCAGGCTACCGGTGCACTGATCAGCAGCGTCGAAAAAGGCGGGCCGGCAGATAAGGCTGGCTTTGAGATGAGCGATGTGATCCTGAAATTTGATGGTAAGACGGTGACAACCTCGACCGATCTGCCGCGTCTGGTGGCGGCGATCCGTCCGGGAACCAGTGTGTCCGCTGAGGTGTGGCGTAAGGGCGGCTTGATCCACCTGACGGTAACGGTAGCGGCGATACCTGAGGAAGGGCGTCTGGCACAAACGATTAAAAATGAGGCGGACAAGGCCGGTAAATTGATACAGCGTTTGGGTGTTCTGGTCGGCGAATTGACTCGCGAACAACTGTCTGAATTACAAGTCGTCGGTGGTTTGCTGGTGGAAGAGGTAAAGGGGGGACGTACTACCGGATTGCAGCGCGGAGATGTGTTGTTGGCAGTCGGTGATACTCCGTTACGCTCGTTGAAGCAGTTTGAAACACTTATCCGTCAGATACCGAAGGGGCGTCACATCGCTTTGCTGGTGCGTCGTGGCGCTAATGCTTCTTATGTGGCGGTTAAGCTGGATGAAAATAACAGCAAGTAGTCGTTGTGCAAGAATTTTACTAAGGCCGGTGCGATGAGCGCCTCTCTCTCGCCGGCTTTAATATTTGGGACTATGTAAAACTCAGGGGGATTAATAGGGGCAGTTTCGATTGGTCCCCTTGAGTTGCGTGCGGAAGGGTTGAGTCAATTCGCGGTGTTTAGTGAAATATGAGATTGTGCTGTTGATGCTAAGGTAGGTATAGCATCGGCAAATGGAGGTAAGACAGAATAAATGATTCGGTTATGTACTGAGCAAAAAGGAAAGGCGTTGGCGGAAACCGAAGATTGGAGCCGCTGCATGAAAAATAACCGGATGCTGCACAGCAGCGATATCTTCTGTAACGTGATCGATAACTACGGCGATATCGGCGTGAGCTGGCGTCTGGCGCGGCAGCTGGTGAACGAGTTCGATCTTAACGTGCGTCTGTGGGTGGATGATCTTTCCAGCTTCGCCAAGCTGTGTCCGGAGGCGGATGCAAGTCTTGAGATTCAGCACCGGCGCGGTGTGGAGGTGCGGCTGTGGCATCAGGATTTTCCTGATGTACAAGTTGCGGATCTGGTGATCGATGCATTCGGCTGTACGCTGCCGCCAAGTTACCTGGCCGCGATGGTGGAAATTGCTATCCATTCCGACCGATCAGCGAAGATGGATGCTAGGCGGCAAGGCCTCGTCAAACGAGATAGTACGGATAAGTACAGCGAGGAAGACGAGGCCGCAGCCAACAACGCAGGCGCTTCGTTGATCGGTCGGAAGCCCGTCTGGATCAATCTGGAATATCTCTCCGCCGAAGATTGGGTCGAGGGCTGTCATAAGCTCCCGTCACCCAAGCCGCCGCTGACCCGCTATTTTTTCTTCCCCGGATTTACCAAAAAAACCGGCGGCCTGTTGCTGGAACACGATTTGCTGGCGCGGCGAGATGCGTTTTTGCGCGATAAGAATCAGCAGTTAGCGTTTTGGCGCTCTATCGGTATGGCTGTGCCATCAGCTGACACCCTGAAAATTTCCCTGTTTGCCTATGAAAATGCGGCCCTCACCAGTTTGTTCGATGCTTGGGCTGAGGGTGCGCAGCCGGTGTTGTGTCTGGTGCCGGAAGGGCGCATTCTGCCGCAGGTTAGGCAATATTTCGACGATTGTATCGGGATAAATCCCGACCTACATACTTATAAGCGCGGCAATCTGGAAGTGCGCGTGCTGCCCTTCGTGGAGCAGGAACGCTATGACGAATTGTTGTGGGTCTGTGATGTGAATTTTGTGCGCGGTGAAGATTCCTGTGTGCGTGCGCAGTGGGCCGGAAAACCGTTTGTCTGGCAGATCTACCCGCAGCACGATGCGGTGCACTGGGATAAGTTGCAGGCCTTTTTAGACCTGTACGGGGGGAGGCTTGGTGCGGAGGACATGCAGGCTATGCAGGGTTTATGGCGGCAGTGGAACGATGAGGGGGATGCCGGACAGGCGTGGTCCTCGTTCGCAAATCGACTCGTCCAATTGAACTTCGGGGCGCAGGCTTGGTCGCTGCAATTATCGTCAAACAATCTGGCATTGAATTTGCTGGATTTTTCGCAGGAAATCGGTACAATGCGCGCCTTCAAAATTGATGGTTAGCGAACATGAAAACAGCACAAGAATTACGCCCTGGTAACGTCTTTATGGTCGGCACCGACCCTATGGTTATTCTGAAGGCGGAATACAGCCGTTCCGGTCGTAACGGTTCGGTAGTCAAAATGAAGATGAAGAATCTGTTGACCGAATCGGCCAAAGAAACCGTCTTCGCCGCAGATGACAAGTTTGATCAGGTCATCCTGGATCGCAAGGAAGTTACTTACTCTTACTTCGCCGATCCGATGTATGTATTCATGGATGAAGAATACAACCAGTATGAAATCGAAGTGGAATCCATGGGCGATGCGCTCAACTACATCGAAGACGGTATGCCATGCGAAGTGGTGTTCTACAACGATAAGGCGATTTCTGTTGAACTGCCAAATACGATCATACGTGAAGTGATTTACACTGAACCTGCGGTTCGTGGCGATACATCCGGTAAGGTGATGAAGCCTGCCAAGATTAACGGTGGATTCGAATTGCCGGTTGCGGCTTTCGTTGAAATCGGCGACAAGATCGAAATCGATACACGTACCAATGAGTTTAAAAAGCGCGCTTAATCAATAAGTTATGTTTTAACTGATGCCCGGGTGAGTTGATTGCCCGGGCATTTTTTATCTGCTCTTCCCGTTTCCTCTGTTCCTTTCATCCAATTTCATTTTCCTTGATTTGAATCAATTCCTGCTTTTACGTTGACAGGTTACATTGCCAACTACCGTTTTGCAGGAGAATCAACATGAATCCATCATGCCTTAGCTGTTGCGAGCACGGTGAGACAGCCAAAATCACTTTTCGGCTCGCCTTGCGTGTTGCGTTAGTTCCTGCGCTGGATTTGACACTTTGTTGTTGCATGGCCGATCACGCTATCCGTGCCAGTCTTCGTCATTCAGGTAAAAAATTAGCCGAGGGGCAAGCATGAATATCGCCAGTTTGGTGCTGCGCGCACATCCTGAACGGTTGGCTGGTGTGCAGCTTGCCGTCAGTGCTATTCCCGGTGCGGAAGTTCATGCGGTCAGCCATGATGACGGTCGCATGATCGTCACCGTGGAGGATATGCAGTCCTGTGCGGATGCGCTGATGAAATTACAACAACTCGACCACGTGATGTCCGTCACGCTGGCCTACGAACATTCCGAGAGTTAAGGAGAGGCTATCATGACCATGAATCGACGCGAATTCATCAAAATTAATGCGATTGCGGCAGCGGCTGCCAGCGCGGGGATGTCATTGCCGGCACTGGCCGCCAAGGCTGGCGAGGCGGTTAGCGATATTCGCTGGGACAAGGCAGCCTGCCGTTTTTGCGGCACAGGGTGTTCGGTGCTGATCGGCACGCAGAATGGTCGGGTGGTCGCAACTCAGGGCGATCCGGATGCGCCGGTTAATCGCGGCCTCAATTGCATCAAGGGTTATTTCCTCTCCAAGATCATGTACGGGGCGGATCGTTTAACTCAACCCTTGCTGCGCAAGAAAAACGGGGTATACGACAAAAACGGCGAGTTCACGGCAGTCTCCTGGGATGAGGCTTTCGGCGTGATGGCGAAAAAATGGAAAGAAACCCTGAAAAAAGAGGGTCCTGCCGGCATCGGTATGTTCGGTTCCGGACAATGGACGATCTGGGAAGGCTACGCCGCCAGCAAACTGATGAAGGCGGGATTACGCACCAATAATCTCGACCCCAATGCCCGTCATTGCATGGCCTCGGCGGTGGCAGGATTTATGCGCACCTTCGGCATCGATGAACCGATGGGTTGTTACGACGATATCGAAAGCGCGGATAACTTCGTGTTATGGGGATCCAATATGGCCGAGATGCACCCCGTGCTTTGGTCGCGCATCACGGACCGCAGGCTCTCGCACCCCGGCTGTGAAGTGCACGTGTTATCGACCTTCGAACATCGCTCGTTTGAATTGTCCGACAACGGCATGATTTTTGTGCCGCAGACCGATCTGGCCATTCTGAATTATGTCTGCAATCACATCATCCAGAGCGGTCACGTCAATATCGATTTCATCAAGAAGCACGCTAAGTTCAAGATCGGCGAGACGGATATCGGTTACGGTCTGCGTCCTGGCAATGTGCTGGAAAAAGACGCGCAGTTCAACGGTTATCCCGGTGCGGATGGCAAACCCAAACACAACCCGAATGACGCCCGAGAGAGCACGTTCGAGGAGTTCAAGAAGTTTGTTTCTGAATATACGCTGGAAAAAGTCGCCAAGCTCTCGGGTGTGCCGGCCGCTAATCTCAAGCGTCTGGCCGAACTCTATGCCGACCCGAAGAAAAAAATCGTGTCTTTCTGGACCATGGGGTTCAATCAGCACACGCGCGGTAGCTGGGCTAACAATATGATTTATAACGTTCATTTGCTGACCGGAAAAATCTCTGAGCCCGGCAATGGTCCGTTCTCACTCACCGGTCAGCCTTCTGCCTGCGGCACGGCGCGCGAAGTGGGGACTTTTTCTCATCGTCTGCCCGCCGATATGATGGTGGCTAATCCGGAGCATCGCAAGATGACTGAGGAAATCTGGCAACTGCCCGAAGGCACGATCCCTGACAAGATCGGCTTGCATGCGGTGGCGCAGAGCCGTGCGCTCAAAGACGGCAAACTCAAGTGCTACTGGACGCAGACTACCAACAATATGCAGGCCGGTCCCAATATCAACGGCGAAATTTATCCCGGCTGGCGCAATCCGGACACGTTTATCGTGGTGTCCGATGTTTATCCTACCGTCTCTGCCTTGTCCGCCGATTTGATTTTGCCGGCGGCGATGTGGGTGGAAAAGGAAGGCGCTTTCGGCAACGCCGAGCGGCGTACCCAGTTCTGGCGTCAGCAGGTCAAGGCACCGGGTGAATCGCGCTCGGATCTTTGGCAGTTGATGGAGTTTTCCAAGTATTTCAAGATCGAGGAGGTCTGGCCGGCCGAGCTGATCGCCAAGAAGCCGCAGTACAAGGGCAAGACGCTGTTCGATGTGCTGTTTAAAAACGGCGAAGTGAACAAGTTTCCTATGGCTGAACTCAAGACCGTCAACGAACACGCCATCAAGAACTACAAAAACGACGAATCCGAGGCTTACGGTTTTTACGTGCAAAAGGGACTGTTCGAGGAATACGCCCGTTTCGGTCGCGGACACGGTCACGATCTGGCTCCCTTCGATATCTATCACAAGGCGCGCGGCCTGCGCTGGCCGGTGGTGGACGGCAAGGAAACGTTATGGCGTTACCGCGAAGGTTACGACCCTTATGTGAAAAAAGGCGAGGGGATTAAGTTTTACGGTCACAAGGACGGGAAGGCGGTGATTTTTGCGCTGCCCTATCAGAATCCGCCCGAAATGCCGGATAAGGATTTCGACCTGTGGTTATGTACCGGTCGCGTTCTGGAGCACTGGCACACCGGATCGATGACGCAGCGCGTACCCGAATTACACCGCGCCGTGCCTGAAGCGCAGGTATTTATGCATCCTGATGACGCGACAAAACGAGGCCTGCAACGCGGCATGCTGGTGACGGTGGCCTCGCGCCGTGGAGAAATTAAGGCTCGCATCGAAACGCGCGGGCGCAACAAGCCGCCGGTCGGGCTGATCTTCGTGCCGTTCTTCGATGAGGCCAAGCTGGTGAATAAGCTGACGTTGGATGCGACCTGCCCGATTTCCAAGCAGACCGACTTCAAGAAGTGTGCCGTCAAGGTCACTAAGGCATAAGGTGTCGAAGTGAACACGGATGTTGCCGTTGAACGACCCGCTTCAAATTCGCGCAGGCGATTTTTGAACAGCATCGCCGGTGCCGTCGGTGCGGGTTGTTTGATGACGCTGGGGGCGGGGTTATATGCCCGGCAGGCGAGTGCTTTGCCGGCACAGGCACTGCGTCCGCCCGGTGCGCTGGCCGAGACGCAGTTTCTCTCGGCCTGTCTGCGCTGCGGCTTATGTGTGCGCGATTGTCCCTACAAGACGCTCAAGCTGGCTGCACCCGGCGAGCCGCTGGCCACCGGTACGCCCTATTTTGAAGCGAGGGCGATTCCCTGCGAGATGTGTGAGGACATTCCTTGCATTAAGGCCTGCCCGTCGGGTGCGCTCGACCGTGAATTTCGCGATATCAATAAGGCCAAAATGGGGTTGGCCGTGCTGGCCGATCATGAAACCTGTTTGAATTTTCTCGGGCTGCGCTGCGATGTGTGTTACCGCGTCTGTCCTGCCATCGACAAGGCCATCACACTCTCGATCGTACACAACCCGCGTTCCGACCGGCATGCCATGTTGCTGCCTACGGTGCATGCCGAGTTTTGCACGGGGTGCGGAAAATGCGAGAAATCCTGCGTGCTGCCGGAGGCGGCCATCAAGGTTTTTCCCTTGCATCTGGCACAAGGAAAATTGCCCGAACATTACCGCAAAGGCTGGGAAGAAAAGGAAAAAGAGGGTGGTTCGCTGATCGGTGAGCAGATCACCCTGCCGGTGCGCGGACTTGAAGGGAGTGCGCCATGAACGCCACGCGAGGCTGGTTGCGCGCCAACAAATGGCTGCTGCTGCGGCGTCTGAGCCAGTTCGGTATTCTCGCGCTGTTTTTGCTGGGTCCCTTAGCCGGCATCTGGATCGTCAAAGGCAATTTGTCTTCCAGCCTGACGCTAAACATCCTGCCGCTCACCGACCCGTACGTGCTACTGCAATCCTTGGCTGCAGGACATGTTCCGTTTAAAACCGCACTGATCGGTGCGCTATTCGTGGCGGTCTTCTACCTGATCGCGGGTGGGCGGGTTTACTGCAGCTGGGTGTGTCCGGTCAATCTGTTGACCGATGCGGCCAGCTGGTTGCGCCTCCGGTTGGGGCTAAAAGGCGGTCATGCGCCGGATGCTAATACGCGCTACTGGTTGCTGGCCGGTACGCTGATTGCCGCCGCTGTCACGCATACGCTGGTTTGGGAGTGGATTAACCCGGTGTCTGTGATGCACCGCAGCCTGCTATTTGGCGCGGGTCTGGGCGGTCTTATCCTGATGGGCATCTTTCTCTACGATCTGCTGCTGGCCTCGCGCGGCTGGTGCGGCCATCTCTGTCCCGTGGGTGCCTTCTACAGCCTGCTCGGTCGCTATGCGATTCCGCGTGTGTCGGCAGCTAAACGCGGTGATTGCGACGATTGTATGGACTGTTTCAGAGTCTGCCCCGAGCCGCAGGTGATACGTCCTGCGCTAAAAGGAGTCACCAGTCCGATTGTTGGTAGCACCAATTGCACCTTGTGCGGACGTTGCGTCGATGTCTGCGATAAGGATGTATTTACCATTACCCATCGTTTTAACCAAAGGAGCGAGTCATGAAAGCGACAAAAATACTGCTAACTCCCTGGCTAGCCTGCCTGTT
>Ga0208863_1000386_pt1 | contig 47918 bp, 35 predicted proteins | sample RifOxyD3_FD_184040 | JGI IMG/M metagenome (GOLD analysis project Ga0208863, IMG submission 184040) | Soil microbial communities from Rifle, Colorado - Rifle Oxygen_injection D3 (SPAdes) | ecosystem: Environmental > Terrestrial > Deep subsurface > Rock core/Sediment | place: Rifle, Colorado... | reverse complement strand
AATTTCAAGGTTGAAGGTGATGCGGAGAAGTCGGCGTAGCCGACCCCGCCAGCTTTAGCTGTTATCCGAAGCCACCGGCTTTAGCCGGTGGAGTATTCACTCTTCTGTTCATTTCTTTGCTTGCCCAAAGAAACGAACCAAAGAAAGGGCACCCTGTGTCCCTTGTCCCGCCAGGGGCGGGAGCCCCTATGCTCCTCGATGCTGCCGGGGCTTTGCAAACTCGGCTGCGCCTCAAACAGTGCAAATCCTTTTTCGGCAGCCTCTCCGGTGCTCGGCGGCGGGCCAATGGGATTTTGACTGCATCGGAATAAAGGCGCTGACTTGGTAAGCAGAACAAAAAAAGGCAGACCCCGGTAGGGATCTGCCTTTTTTGTTGCAAGCGAGGGGAAAACTCAGATGCCGGAAGCGGCGCTGGTCATCTGGTCGTAGAATTCGGTGATCTGGTTTTTCTTGTCGGATTCCATGCAGGCCATGGCCGCCCTGGGATGCTGGTTCATGACCCCGCCGACCATGTAGGGGATGAAGTAGCCCCAGTCGATTTTTTCCCGCCAGGGGAGAATCTCCTCTTCGATTACCTTGATCAGCGGGCGCACATTGAACTTGGGGTTTTTGAGGAAGGAGAGCAGCAGCTCCGTGGGGCAGTTGCCGGCCCCGCGGCCCATGCCGTAGAGGGTGGCGTCCAGATAGTTGATCCCGCAGATTACCGAGGAGATGGTGTTGGCAAAGGCAAGCTGCTGGTTGTTGTGGGCGTGGATGCCGATGGTCTTGCCCGGCAGCCTCTCCATGTATTTTTTGGCCAGCAGCTCGATGTCTTCCTGGTAGAAGGCCCCGAAGCTGTCCACCAGATAGATGACCGGCACCCGGCTTTGGGCCAGGTCGGCGAGCCCTTCCTCCAGCTCCCGCGGACCCACGGTGGAGACGGCCATCAGATTGATCGTCGTCTCGTAGCCCTTGTCCTGACAGTGGTGGGCCAGGGCGATGGCCTTGTCGATCTGGTGGATGTAGCAGGCCACCCGCACCATGTCGAGAACGCTTTCCTTTTGGGGGCGGATATCGTTGTAGTCGATGCGGCCGATGTCGGCCATGGCCGAGAACTTGATTTTTTTCCCCCCTTCGCCGATGATGCGCAGCAGATCATCCTCGGCGCAGAACTTCCAGGGGCCGACCTCGCTGCGGGAAAAGGCAGATTCGGAGCTAAGGTAGCCGATCTCCATATAGTCAACTCCGGCTTCGCTCAGTCCCTGATAGACGGCGCGGACGAACTTGTCGTCAAACTGCCATTTGTTCATCAGGCCGCCGTCGCGGACAGTGCAGTCAATAACTTTGATTTCCGGTCTGAACATGGGTGAGTCTCCTTAAAAAGACGTATTTTTAGCAAGTAAAGGAAGGGATCATACCCGATCTTTCGCCTCGCGGCAATGCTCAATGAAACTTTTCACGTTTTCGCTGATCCGGGCGAGGTTCTTCTCTCGCAACGCCGTGGCGCCGAAAAGGCTGGTGGATACGCCCACCGCCGCAGCGCCAGCGGCAAAATACTCGCCAAGATTGGCAAGGGTTACCCCACCCACGGCAACGAGCCGGAGCTGATCGAAGGGGCCGAGGAGATCCTTGAAGTACCGGGCTCCTCCCATGGCGCCACAGGGGAAGACCTTGATCAGCTCGGCTCCGGCGGCCCAGGCAGCGTACACCTCGGTTGGGGTCAGCGCCCCGACGACGATGGGGATGCCAGCCGCCCTGGCGTATTCGATCACCTTCAAGTCCAGGTTGGGAGTCACCAAAAACATGGCTCCGGCCGCTACCCCCCGCTTCGCTTCCTCAAGATTGCGGATGGTGCCCATGCCCAGCAGTCTGCCATTGGGTACGGCGGGGCGGTGTTTTGCGACGATTTTTTCGGCGTCCGGGGTGTTCATGGTGACTTCCATGGCGGTGAGTCCGGCGGCAAAGGAGGTCTGCATGACCTCGCCGAAGAAATCGCCCTCCACTCCGCGTAGTATGCCGATGACCGGAACTTCAAGCTCCATGAGTTGCTCCTTTTCAGGCTTTTGTTTTGATTATCAGGCAATCTCAGGAGACAGAGGAAGATGTTTTTCCTTCTGTTCATTTCTTTGCTTGCCCAAAGAAACGAACCAAAGAAAGGGCTCCCCGCCACTTGTCCCGCCGCAAGCGGGATGCCCGGAGTTTATGCCCCGCATGGGGTACTCCTCGATGCTGCCGGGGCTTTGCAAACTCGGCTTCGCCTCAAACAGTGCAAATCCCTTTTTCGGCAGCCTCTCCGGTGCTCGGCGGCGGGCCAATGGGATTTTAACTGCCTTAACAGCAAAGAATCTCGTTGGTCGGCAGATTTTTTTCGCCGGGATATTCTACCATGCAGTTGAGGGAGTGCACGCAGGATTTGACTCCTCAACTTCCGTCTATTTCCGGGGTTTGATTCGGCATGTGGGCTGGGCCTGCCAGGGGTCGTCCGGCCAGTGGTGCTTGGGATAGCGGCCTCGGAGTTCTTTTTTCACCTCATGGTAGGCCCCTTCCCAGAATCCGCGCAAGTCCTGGGTAATCTGCATGGGGCGCTGGGCCGGGGAGAGGAGATGGAGGAGGACCGGCACCGTATTGTGGCAGACCCTCGGGGTGTCGGCCAGGCCGAACATCTCCTGAAGGCGCACCGCCAGGACCGGTGGCTCGCCGGGGGTGTAGCGCAGCCGGACCCTGGAGCCGCTGGGCACCGTGAGATGGGTGGGGGCCTCCCGGTCCAGGCGGCTCTGTTGCTGCCAGTCGAGCCGGGCGGTGAGGATGGCGCAGAGATCGAGTTTTTTTAGCTGTTCGGGGCTCCGCATCCCGGTGAGCCATGGGGGCAGCCATTGGTCAAGATTTTCATGCAGCCACCCATCCGAGACCTCCGGCCAGCCCGCTTCCGGCTGCCATAGGCGCAGGCATTCCCACCGGGCCTGCAACTCCCTGGCCTTGTCGTTCCAAGGCAGGGCTGCAAGGCCAAGGGTGCGGAGGCCGGAGAGCAGGGCGGCCTGCACCGCCTCGGCGGAGGGCTTGGCCAGATGGGCGGTCTCCAGGATCAGCTCGCCCAACCGTAGAATACGCTGGGCTTTGACCGTGCCGCTCTGCTCCTCCCAGTACACCTTGTCTTCCCGCTGCAGCCGGTCGGCGAACATGGTCAGCAGGGCTTCTCTGGCAAGGGGGGCGGCGAGAAAGATTCTCCCTTCGGTCTTGCCCGCGTCCAGTTCGGCCACTGCCAAATACTCGTGGGCCGCGAGCCGGTCATGGGCGGGAAGAACCGCGCCCCGGCCGGAAGCGAGTTTGTACTGGCCCCGCCCCTCACCCCGTCGCTGAGCGATCCGGTCCGGAAAGGCCAGGGCCAGGAGTTCGCCCGCAGTTGCGGCTGGCTCTCCTCCCTTTTGCCGGGCGGGCCTGGGCAGGTGCTCCAGTAGCTGTCTGCAGGTTTGCATTACCCGGCGGCAACCGTCGGTGTCCGCCTCCATGGCTTTGGCCGCAGCCGGACCCTCACTGCGGAAGACCGCCAGGGCGTGGAGCCGGTCTTCGATATCCGCCGAGCGCTCCCGCCCCTTGCTGATGTCCCGCTCCGAGAGCAGGGCGGCAAGGTCGCAGGCCAGAGGGATTGTGTTATGTTCGGCTGCGGCCAGCAGCATGTGGCTGAGGCGCGGATGGGCCGGCAGCTCGGCCATTTTTTTACCGAGAGGGGTGATCCGTCCCTGCTGGTCCAGGGCGCCGAGGGTCTGTAGCACGGCTTGCGCCTGGGCGAAATGGCCGGCCGGCGGCGGATCGAGCCAGCTTAAAGCCTCCGGGGCATGCACCCCCCAGCGGGCCAGGTCCAGGACCAGCTGGCTAAGGTCGGCGGTGAGAATCTCCGGCGGGTCGAAGGGCTTGAGGCCGTGCTCCTCGCCCAGGCTCCACAGCCGGTAACAGTACCCCGGCCCGAGGCGTCCAGCCCGCCCGGTGCGCTGGGTGGCCGAGGCGCGGGAGATGCGCTGGGTGGTCAACCGGCTCAGGCCGCTGTTGGGATCGAATTGCGGGCTCCGCCTCCAGCCGCTGTCCACCACGGTATGGATCCCCTCGATGGTGACGCTGGTTTCGGCGATGGGGGTGGCCAGGATGATGCGCCGCCTTCCCTTGGGGTCCGGTTGCACCGCAGCGGTCTGGGCGGCGAGGCTCAGACCACCGTAGAGGGGATGGATAGCGATTTTCTCCGGCACCAGGGCAGAGGAGAGCAACGCCTGGGTATAGCGGATCTCGGCCGCGCCGGGGAGAAAGGCCAGGATGTCGCCCGGCTGCTCGTTAAGCGCCCGCTGAATGGCGCCGGCCACCTGTCCGGCGATCTCCCGGGGTTGAGGTTGGCGCAGTTGTCCTGTCCGGCTGTATTCCACGCCCACCGGGTAGCTTTGCCCCTTGCCCAAAACCACAGGGGCATTGCCCAGCAACCGGCTGACCGCGGTGGTGTCCAGGGTGGCGGACATGATCAGGAGCTTGAGATCGTTGCGCAACCCGGTCATCACGTCAAGGCAGAGGGCCAGGGCCAGATCAGCCTGCAGGCTGCGTTCGTGGAATTCGTCGAAGATGATCAGCCCCACCCCGGCCAGTTCGGGATCGGCCTGAATCCTCCGGGTGAGCACTCCTTCGGTGACTACCTCCACCCTGGTGGCCGGGGAGACCTTGCTCTCGAAACGGACCCGGTAGCCCACGGTCTGGCCGACCTCCTCGCCCAGTTGCCGAGCCATGAAGGCTGCGGCCAGCCGGGCTGCCAGCCGGCGCGGCTCCAGGAGCAGGATGGTCCGCCCCGCCAACCAGGGCTCGGTGAGCAGAGCCAGGGGCGCCACCGTGGTTTTGCCCGAGCCGGGCGGGGCGCTGAGGACTACGGCCTGGCTGCGGGCCAGTTCGAGCCGCAGCCGGGGCAGAATTTTGTGGATGGGGAGGGCGGAGTTCAAGCTTGGATTCCCGACTGAGGCGGCTGGGGTGTCGGCAGGGCTTTTTCCCAGGTAAGCATGGCGCGTTTGCAGGCCTGGCCCCAGCGATAACCGCCGATACCGCCCGAGGTCGGCAGCACCCGATGGCAGGGGATGAGAAAGGCGATGGGGTTTTTGGCCACCGCGCCTGCCACGGCCCGGACGGCGGTGGGTCTGCCGATGGCCGCGGCTAGTTGCCCGTAGCTGAGCGTGCTCCCGCAAGGTATGCGCAGCAAGGCCTGCCAGACCATGACCTGAAAGGGGGTGCCCTGGGCAAAAAGGGGCAGGGTTTGGCGTAAGCGATCACAGGGCACCACATTTTGCGGCGATCGGTCCAGCTCGCGTACCAAATGTACGCATCGCCGTTCCGCTTGCCGCAACCTGCGGCACCCTGTGACCGCTTTTAGCTGAGTTGAGCAGCTTGTCTGCTCAAAACGAAACTTATACCCGGAGGGTGATTCATTGGCTTTCCCTGCTTCGGCTTCGGCAAAAATCGCCGCCGCTGTCCGGGCCGCAGCGGTATCATCCCGTCGCAGCCGCGCCTGGGGCCAGGCCTGCCGCAGGGCACCCCATTCTCTTTCTTCTTCCGCGGCATCGGGAAAGGAGAGGCGGCAGATACCCGCAGGGCTTTGCGCCACCAGGCATCTGCCGAAAGGACTTTCGGCAAAACCGGCGGTGATGGGCAGATCCTGGCCGGAGGAGGTCAACTCGCCGGGGTTGGCGAGTTGGGAAATTTGGGCGGAGGGGCACGGATAATCGTTCATGGGCCTATGATGCCATGAATAGCGGGGCGTTGCCAGCCGATTCTTGCGGCGATTGGATCGGCCGGGGCCGAAAAAATGGAATTTTGTCGCGGGGGCATTATATGTTACAGTCCTGACAGGTCTCGCTGCCGCCGGAGGGCACATAGGCATAGAGGATGTTGCCCTCCATGCAGCAACAGGGTTGCTTTTCGGCGAAAGGATCAGCAGGATCGGTGGCGGCGGGAATGCGCAGGCGCCTTTTTTTTCATTATACTGAAAAGCGATCCAGGCAATTGCCTTTTTTGCAAAAAAATACGCTGATTGCCGGGGATAACTATCCGCCAATATTGTCGCCCATGCCAGGTCTGGCTTTATTCGGACTTTATGGGTGTGACAATTTACCGCATTTGCCCCCCATTATTTTCATGGTAGTACTCCTACATTGTGATACGAACCACGTCATGTCCATGGGGATAACGCGGGGTTCGATGCTTGAGCGAGGCTGCGGCCTCATAAAAAAGGAGGAAGTGTCTATGTCTATGGAAGAGAAGATGGACGACAACGGTGTATCCCGCCGGCAGGTCATGATCGGCGCCGGGGCTCTGGCGGCAGGTGTGGCCCTCACCCATTTCGGCGGCCTGGTAAATTCTGCTCAGGCCATTGGCTGCAGCTCCGAGAAATGGCCCTGGCCTTATGAGAAGCTCGACCCTACCAAGACGGCGGAGATTGCCTACAAGGAATGGTACCGGGTTTTCTGCGGCGCTGCGGTGATCAACAGTGTTTTCAGCCAGCTCCGGGAAAAGTTTGGCGAACCCTACCAGTCTTTCCCTGCCGATTCCTTTGTTTTTCTTGAGGGCGGCCAGGTAGGTTGGGGGACAATCTGTGGTTCCCCGGCCGGCGCCAATATCGTCGCCAACTGTATCATCGGCCCCCGGATTGCCGGGGACACCGCCGGCCACCACATTGCCGAGGATATCATGCAGTGGTATTCCGAGGCGCCCATGCCGGTCTTTATGCCAAAGCAACCAAAAATTACCGCCGAGCTGGTCAAAACTACCAGCAACTCCCCGCTCTGCCACATCTCGGTTGGCAAGTGGATGAAAGCGGCCAACAAGCCCATCGGCAGCGCCGAACGCAAGGACCGTTGCGCCCGGGTCGCGGCCAGCACCGCCTATCATCTGGTCGTGCTGCTCAATGACTGGAAGGACGGCAAGTACGTGCCTAAGGCCACCCATATGCCGGTGAAGGATTTCGGCATCACTGCCCAGATGAACTGTATGGAGTGTCACGGCAGCAACATTCCTACCCCACCGATGGCCAAGAAAAAGTAGTTGTCGGCTGTTCCCCCCCCCTGCCGCCAAGTATTGCATTTTGCCGGAATCGTGCATTATGCAATACCTGGCGGTCAGGTCTTTGCCCTGCAAAATACCTCCCTCAAAGCTCGTCTTTATATTTTTTCTTGTAATTTCATTGGCTTTGTCCTGATTATTTTTTATTTCCATCAGCTCTTGTTCTCTGGCACCAACCTTGCTCCAGCATGATGGCAAAGCAGGGACCACGCTAAGGCAGCGGTGTCCTCACCACACCACTCGTGCATACAGGAGAAAGATTTATGTTAAAGGCAAAAAATATCTTTTTGGTCCCAGCCCTGGCAGCAGCCACGCTGGCAATCATGACCGGCCAGGCTGTTGCCGCCAAAGCCCAGGTCGTTAAGAATTGCGTTAAATGCCATCAGGATGAGGCCGGCACCGTCCGGGGCTTCATGAAGGCCGGCAGCCAGACGGACTCGAGCTTTGCCATTGATGTGGACGGCAAGACCGTGGAAGTTAGCTACGACGGCTCCACCAAAATGGCCAAGAACCTGACCACGGCCAAGGAATTGGCTGACGGCAAGTTGATCATGGTCAAGGTCAAGGAAGAGGGCGGCAAGAATGTCGCCACCGAGTTGAGCTATAAGACTCCGGAAGCATACAGCCATCAGGAGCGGATTATTGAGGCGGCTGATCTTGCGGCCCTGCTGAAAAAAGATCCGAAAAAAGCCAACTACGCCATCCTCGATGTCCGGGGCGTTTCCTACTATGAGGAGGGCCACCTGCCCGGGGCCATCGTCATCCCCAACTACCGCTTTGCCAAATACAAGGATCGGTTGCCCAAGGACAAGAACACCCTGATCGTAACCTACTGCAACGGTTACACCTGCTCCATGTCGCCCAACTTCTACCGGGTGCTTACCGAGGGATATGGTTACAAGAATGTCAAGATGTTCGCCTCTGGGTTTCCGGCCTGGCGGGTAACCGGTCAACCGATCCACACTGAGCCGGAGTTTGTGAAGTATGTGATGGACAGCGGCCAGAAGGATGCCTTTGTTCTCGTTGACCTGCGCAGCCCCGATAAGGCCAAGGCCGAGCACATCCCCGGTGCGGTCAATCTGCCGGCCTCGGATATGAAAGCAATCTGGCAGGCCATGCCCAGCGATAAGAAGGCCAGGATCATCCTTTACTCCGACAAGATGGCCGAGGCGGAAAAGGCCATGCGCGACTTGCGGGTCAACGCCTATGACGTGGTCTCGGTGCTGGCCGGCGGGGTTAAGGGCTGGAAGGCCAAGGGTTATCCGGTAGCAGCCAACAGCCTGGTCGCCGAAGTGAAGTACAAGAAGCAGCTCATCCCCGGCCAGATCAGCGTGGATGAGTTCAAGGCCATCGTCAAAAACCAGCCGACCGACAAGGTAATTGTTGACATGCGCCGGCCGGACGAACGGGCCAAGGGCAAGATCCCCGGTTCGATCAGCATTCCGGTCGATACCCTTGATACCCGCTGGACCGAACTGCCCAAGGACAAGGAAATCATCATCCACTGCCAGGCCGGTCCCAGGGCCAGTGTGGGTTTTGATGTCCTGAAGGAGCATGGAGTCAAGGCCCGCTATCTCTTTGCCGGCTTCAAGTGGAACAAGGACGGCAGCTACGAAATCAAGGGCAAATAAATCCGGCGCGAGCTGGAAACCGGGAGTCCCCTTCTTCTCCCGGGCTGTGAGTGGCAGCGTCTGGCCAGCCCAGACGCTGCTTTTTTGTAAGCGGTCACAGGGCACCCCATCTTGCGGCGATCGGTCCAGCTCACGGACAAAAGTACGCATCGCCGTCCCGCTTATAGCTGAGCTTGGCAGCTTGCCTGCCTAGCGAAACTTATACCCTCTGGGTGCGCCGCAACCTGCGGCACCCTGTAATCCGTTACGCTTTTTTATTGCAATCTGCAATGTATAGGGTTGAATGATTCCCATGAACCGACATTCTCCCATGCTCATCATTCTGGTTTTTTTCGTTGTTCTGTTCGGTTTTTTTTCCCCGGCCTGCGGGGAGGAGCTGATTTTCAGCACCCATCCCTTTGCCAACCCGGCCGCCATTCACAAGACCTTTCAGCCGCTCATCGAGTACCTGCGCCGGGAGACGGGGGTTGCCATCCGGCTCAAGATCGCCCCCAGCTATACCGCACATGTCAGCGCGGTGGGACAGGGCAAGGCCGATCTGGCCTTTGTCGGGCCGGCCCCTTATGTGCGGATCAAGGATAAATTCGGCGGGGTCGAACTTCTCGCCCGCCTGCGGATGACGGACGACATCAGCGATAAGATGGTGGTGGTCTGTCAAGCCTCGGCGCCGTTTGCCGCACTCGCCGATCTGCGGGGCAGAACCTTTGCCTTCGGCGACCCCCAGTCCTACGGCAGCCATTACCTGCCGCGCTGGCTGCTCCGCAACAGCGGCGTGCCGGTCGGCGCCCTGGCGGCCTACGATTATGTCAAAAGCCATGACAATGTCATCCTCTCGGTGCTGCACGGCGATTTCGATGCCGGCGGCGTGCGCCTGGATGTGTACCGCAAATATGCCGACCGGCCCCTGCGCGTGCTGGCCGGTCCTTTTCTCACTCCGCCCCATGCCATTGTCTGCCGGGCCTCTCTGCCGCAAGTCTTGCAGGACAAGCTGCGGCAAAGCCTGCTCGCCCTGCGCGACCGCAAGGTACTTGAGCTGATCGATCCGGCCATGCAGGCTTTTGCGCCGGTGACGGACAGCGATTTTAACCAGGCCCGGCAGGTCATCAAGGTTATCGAGGCCCGATGAACCGCTCGCTCAGAAATATCTTTTTCCGGCGCCTCAATCTGCTCGCCATTGCTTCGGCTGCCATCTTGGGTCTTCTGCTGGTACAGGCCGAGCGGGTCATCCTGCTTAACGACTTGCACAACAAGGGGGAAAGCATCGCCCGAATCCTGGCGGCGGTCACCCTGGACGCGGTCATGGCCCATGATTACGCCACCGTGGAACGCTATGTCAGCGACATTGTTGCCGACTCTAGTATCGTCTCTTTAACGGTGAAGCGTGCCGACGGTGAAATTCTTGCCTCTTACGGGGAAACGGCAGGCGGGGAGGATCTTCTGGCCATCTCCCATCCGGTTATGATGGGCGGCGAGGTCTTCGGTGAGGTGCATCTGGATTTCTCCACCGAGCGGGTCCAGGCCATTTCCCGGAACTTGCTGCTGGCTACCGTGGCGGCGGTGATCATTTTTCATCTGCTCGGGGTGCTGATCAGCCGTTCCGCTCTCAAGAGCGCGGTACTCATGCCGCTTAACAAGCTGAACCGGGCCATCCATACCCTGCGCCAGGGTGATCTCGACCAGCACATCGACATCGGTGAGCCGACGGAATTTGCCGATCTGGGCAAATCGTTCAACGAGATGGCCGGCACCATCCGGGAGACCTTCGACGATCTCAGGCAGCAGCGGGAACGGGTACAATTCGAGCAGGCCAAGCTGGCCGCCATTGTCAACAATATGGCGGATGGTCTCTTTGTTACCGATACCAGCGGGGTCATCATCTCCTTCAACAACTCCGCCGAACGGATCACCGGGTTCAGCGAGGCCGAGGCCGTCGGTCATAAATGTTCCGATCTCTTCCGCAGTTCGCTGTGCCGGGATGCCTGCGCCCTTTACCACGCAGGCGAGACCATCAACAATCGGCCAACGACGCTGACCACCAAGGGTGACGAGAGCATGGCGGTGGCGGTCAGCTCCGCCATGCTCTTCGATGCCGAAGGCGAGGTGGTGGGCGGGGTGCAGACCTTCCGCGATATCACCGCCGACCAGAAGCGTCAGGAGGTTTTCTGCCACACCGAAAAACTGGCGGCCATCGGGCAACTGGCTGCCGGCCTGGCCCACGAAATCAACAACCCTTTAGGCAATATCCTGGGCTATGCCAAGTATCTGGACCAGGCCGCGCCGCCGGAGGAATTTGCCAAACGGGTGGACATCATCGTCGAACAGACCAACCGCTGCAGCGGCATCGTCAAGGGGCTGCTCGATTTTGCCCGTCGCTCGGCCTCGCGCCCGGAAGCCATCGCGCCCAACAGCCTGATGGCCAGGGTCGTCGATATCGTCCGCTTTCAGGCGGACAAAAAGGGCATCGCCATCCACCTCGATCTGCAGTCGCCGGGGATGATCGTCGCCGATCCCCAGAAGATTGAACAGGTGATCTTAAATCTCATGCTGAACGCCATTCAGGCCATGAGCGGCCCCGGCAATATCTGGGCGGGCACCGCCAGGCGCGGAGAGACGATCCTGCTGACCGTGGCCGACGACGGGCCGGGGATTGCGCCGGAAATCAGCAGCCGGATCTTCGACCCGTTTTTCACCACCAAACCGGTGGGCGAAGGCACCGGCCTGGGCCTCGCAATTTGCGAGGGCATCGTCACCGAGGCGGGCGGGGCCATCGATGTCGAGGATCGTCCTGGTGGCGGGGCCATTTTCACGGTAATCCTGCCGGGGACAAATTTTGCTGCCAATGGTCCTGTTTCAGCGGGAGAGGGAGGGTAAAGTTAAGGCCATGAGCAAGCCGACAGCCAACAAACAACACCTGCTGCTGGTGGATGACGACCAGCGGATGCGGGAGCTGTTGACCGACGTCTTCACCGGCAAGGGCTATCAGGTCACGGCCATTGCCGATGGCCGCGAGGCCCTGCTGCATCTGGAGACCTCCGCCTTTGATACGGTGATTACCGATCTGATGATGCCGAAGGTCAGCGGCGCCGAAGTGCTGGCGGCCGCCCAGCGGCGGGACGCCCAGCTGCCGGTCATCATCATTACCGGCTACGGCACCGTGGATTCAGCCATCGCCGCCATGAAGATCGGGGCCCACGACTATATCCAGAAGCCGTTTGATCCGGAAGAACTGGCCCTGATTGTGAAACGAGCCCTGGCCCATTATCAACTGGTCAAACAAAACCGCGACCTGACCGCTTCCATCACCCTATTGCAGGGCACGGGGCTGATCGGCTCATCCCCGGCAATCCAGGGGGTCAAGGAGATGATTGCCCGGTTGGCGCCGCTTGCGGTCTCGCTGCTCATCAGCGGCGAAACCGGCACCGGCAAGGAGCTGGTCGCCCGGCTCATCCACCAGAACAGCGGCCGGGCTACGAACAACTTTATCGCCATTAATTGCGGGGCCTTGAGCGAGACCCTGCTGGAATCAGAGCTGTTCGGCCATGAGCGGGGCTCCTTCACCGGCGCGGTGGAGCAGAAAAAGGGGTTGCTGGAAGCCGCCCACGGCGGCACCCTGTTTCTTGACGAGATCAACAGCATGCCGCTCTCGCTGCAGGTCAAGCTGTTGCGGGTCTTGCAGGATGGGACTTTTTTGCGGGTGGGGGGGACAAAGGAAATCACCACGAATCTGCGGGTGATCAGCGCCAGCAATACCGACCTGAAGGCGCTCATCGGCAAGGGTGGTTTTCGCGATGATCTTTATTACCGGCTGAACGTCATGGAAATCGACCTGCCTCCCCTGCGCGACCGGCGGGAAGACATAGCCGAACTGGCCTATCACTTCTTAAACCGTTATTCCCGCAAATACGACAAGGCGATTCAGGAGATCTCCCCCCAGGCCCTGCGCATGCTGAGCGAGGCCCCCTGGCCCGGCAATGTTCGGGAATTGGAAAACGTCATGAGCCGGGCGGTCATCATGGAGCCCGGCGCCGCCATCAGCACTGCGGCTCTACCGCCTGCCCTCGGTGCGGCCAGTATGCCGCCTGCGGCCGCAAACCTGATGACCCTGGAGGAGATGGAACGGTACATGATCAACAAGGCCTTGGCCGCCACCAACGGCAACCGGGCCTTGGCCGCGCAAACCCTCGGCATCGACGCTTCAACCCTCTGGCGCAAGGCTAAACGCTACAATTTGTAAGGTAAGCGTGCAGCCGAGCCGCCTTCGCGTAGCCACCGGCTACGGCGTCCCGACACCCACGAGGATGAACAGCAAGGCCAGGATCAGGGTCTGAATGATCCAGCCGATCGCGCACACCCCAACCGCCCGCCAGGTACTCTCGTAGTCAAGGGCCTGCCGGACCGCGACCACCATCGTTACCAGCATCCAGACGGAAGCCACCGCAAAGACCAGCGAGCCAAGCCCCGGGATGATTCCCAAAACCCGAATCAGGCCGGGGGCGCTGGAAAAGCCGGTGGTCCGCAGTAATTGGCCAAGGTCGGCTTCGGTCTGTGCTTCCGGCAGCAGCTTGGTGCCGATGAAATAGGTGAGGTAGGCCCAGATATACCACCCGGCCAGGGCGGCGACGGTGCCAAACAGAATCCCGCCCAGGCCGATGCTGCCGATGCTGCCCACCCCGGCGGCAAGGCTGCTCAAAAGTACTACTCCCATGGCCGGACGGGTTGCGTTCCCGTCGGCCTCGACCTCTTCATAGAGATGAACGTCCAGTTTCGCGGCCCGAATCATTCGGTTCATAAAATTGGTCATTGTGGCTCCTTAAATTAAGTAAAATTTAAAATTCCAAACTCTGCCTGACACCGCTCCCCAAAGGGTTATGGATGGTTAAAGGTGATGATGACCTGGCCGCCGTTTTTTTGCCAGCTCACCTTGTCAGCGCAGAATCTGATGATGGCAAGACCCCGGCCATGCTCCTCGATAAGCCGGTCCTGGGTGAAGGGATCGGTCGGGGCCTGGCAGGCAAACCCCGGCCCGGCGTCCATAATCTCGATGGTGAAATCATCGTCGAACCGCCAGCGGAAGGTGATCGGCAGATCAGGCCGCTTGCAATGGCCATGTTTCCAGGCATTGACCAGAGCTTCGTGCAGGGCGAGATGGATTTTTGTTTCCCTGGGACCATAGCCCAGCTGGCTCAGGCCCTCTTTTACCATACCCCAGCAGGCCTCGATGAGCTCATCAATCCCGGCGAAATCGGCGGGGGTCAAGCACTTTTCCCCGTGGCTCTGGAAAGAAGAGGGGGATTTCACTCCGGCTCTGCCGCTATTTGCGGTCCGACGCGCCGCCGCGGTCATGGCGAAAGCTTGCCCAGTGAAGGTAAGCGATCACAGGGCACCACATCTTGCGGCGATCGGTCCGGCTCACGTACAAAAGTACGCATCGCCGTCCCGCTTATAGCTGAGCTGGGCAGCTTGTCTGCCCTAGCGAAACTTATGCCCTCTGGGTGCGCCGCAACCTGCGGCACCCTGTGACCGCTTGTTTCGTGGTTATTTGACCTTTGTGGGGTTGCCCCGTGATCGGTTACCGGTGAAGGGCCGAAGTATTTCTGTTGATCCGGGCGACCGGTGTAGCGGATGGCGAGCATGGTGACATCGTCGGGAAAATTAGTATGGTTGGAGAAGCGCAGTATTTTTTCGAGAAATTCCGTCAGATTTTCCTCCGTTTCCGGAAAACCGTGGGCATCGATCAGGCCGCTCATGCCGCCGCTGCCCAGCATGGCATCCTGGTGGTCGGTGATCTCCACCGCCCCGTCGGTGAAGAGAAGCAGGCCGTCGCCAGGCTCCAGGGGCATCAAGGTCATCTCGTAGAGGTGGTCATAGATCAGGCCTAAAGGCAAGCCGGCCATAGTGACTTTGCGGGTTTTCCCCTCACGGGTCAGCAGAAAGGAAGGGCTGCCCGCCGCGCAGAGGGCCACCGCCTCGGCCCGCAGGTCGATGTAACCGAAAAGCCCGGTGGCAAAGGATTCTCCGTCCCGCACCAGTTGGCAGAGGCTTTTGTTGAGTTGGGTTACAAAGGAGGCGGGCCGGTCGAGAATCCGGCGATTGGCCTCCCAGAGTGAGTGCAGGTGCATGGCGTACATGCCGGCGGCGGTGCCGTGGCCCATGACATCGACAATGCAGAAGGCATAGCGGTCCTGATCCAGCTTTTCCACCGTATAAAAGTCTCCGCCGATGATGTCGTGGGGCAGATATTTGGCCGCGAAGCTGAGACGGGGATTGTCGTTTGCCGGCATCCGCATGGAAAGGGTCTGGATAGTGCGAGCCCGCTCCAGATCCCGCATCTGGCTGGAGGCGTCTCGGAAGATCTCCACCCCGCCGACTACGGCGCCCTGGTCGTTGTGGATTGGCGCAACACTGACCTCAACCGGAATCTTGCCGCCATTGCGGCCATGGGCGAAGATCAGGATCGGCTCGGAAGAGCCGGAGGCGGTGACGATGGCCCGGTGCAGGGGGCAATGCTCCTTGCCGCACAGGCTCCTGTTGTCCTTGTCGGTATGACAGAGGATATTGTCATGGCAGTTGCGGCCCACCACCTCTCCGGGCCGCCAGCCGGTGATCCGCTCGGCCGCCCGGTTCCAGTAGACGATGCGCCGGTCAAGATCGGTGACGTACACCCCGTCATTCAAGGACTCAAGAATCTGTACAGCCGAATACTGGAGAATGGCGGCGGCGTTCATGCTCCTTATCCTTTCTGCACGGAAAATTCCGGCCCCGGTTTGCCGACATGATAACCCTGGGCATAGTCGATGCCCAGGGTGCGGCAGGCCTCAAAGATCCGCGCATCCTCCACATATTCGGCCACGGTCTTGACCTTCAGTTCCTTGGCCAGGGTAACGATACTCTTGGTGTAGGCCATGTATTCGACATCTTCCAGCATGTTGCGGATAAACTCCCCTTCGATCTTGATGTAGTCGATGGGAAAGAGTTTAAGGTACTTGAAGGATGAATAGCCGGAGCCGAAATCGTCCACCGCGAACTTGAAGCCAAGGCTTTTCATCTGGATTACGAATTTTTGCAGCATGGCCATGTTGCGCACCGTATCCCGCTCGGTAACCTCGAAGACAATCCGGTTGGGGTTGATCTCGTAGCGCTTGGTCAGCTCGAGGACATTCGGCATGAACTCCGGAATAATAAGGGATTTCGGGGTGAGGTTGATAAAGAGTTTGCCTGGGTATCCATCGGCGTTGGCTCTTTCGTAGGCCTTCTGCATCAGAAGCTGGTCAAGCTTGGGCAGCAGGCCGATCCGCCCGGCCGCCTCGATGAATTCTCCGGCGTTCAAAACCGTGCCCCCGGTGGTGGGAATCCGCATCAGCATCTCGTGGGCCAGGATTGTGCCGGATTCCAGATCAAAAATGGGTTGGAAATAGGGGATGATGTTCTGCTGCTCCAGAGACTGATACACTTTGAAGTTGATTTCGCTTTCATGCTTGAAGATTTCGGCGATGTCGCTCTCTTCGGCCACGGCCAAGGCATTTTTCCCTTCCTCCTTGGCCTTGTACATCATGTTGTCGGCCACCAGAAAGATATCCTTGGCGCTGCGACCATGCTCCGGATACATGGCCATGCCGATGGAGATGGTGCACTGGATCTTGAATCCCTCCGTGGTCATGATGTTGAGGGTCGCCACCGATTCGATGATCCGGCTGACCACCATATGGGCTTGTTCCTTGCTGGCTTCCGGCAGCAGGATGACGAATTCGTCCCCGCCGTAGCGGGCCACTATATCGCCGTCCCGCACCGCCGGGCGCAGGGAGTTGGCGATCTGCTGAAGAAAGAAGTCGCCAAAGACATGGCCGTAGCGGTCGTTGACCGTCTTGAAATTGTCCAGATCAATGACCAGCAGGGCAAAAGTGGTGTTGTGCCGGTCGGACCGTCCGGTCTCGTAGCCGATCAGCTCCCAGAACATCCGCTGATTGTAGAGATGGGTCAGCGGGTCCCGGGTGGCGTAGTATTCCAGATCCTTGGTGTATTTGTAGATGGCTTTTGCCGAGCCCACCAGATTGATCAGGGTGGCGAGAACGCTGTCCAGAACGATGTGGTAGATGGAATCCATCGCCAGGTTGGACTGGACCCCGATGCCGACAATACCGCCCACCTTGGGGGTTTCAAGAAACAGCGATTTAGTGCGCAGTTCAAAATCTTTCTGGGCAAGATTTTGGGGCAGAGGAATATCAGAGCCGCTGTCGTGGTGAATGATCCGAACCGAGGGGCTGTCGGCGGCAAGCTGGAAACGCCGGTAGATCTGCTGCTGGATTAGATTTTCAAAACCGGCCTTGATCTGGTCGGAGGGGGCGCTGCGCCAGAAGATATCCAGCTCGTAGTCTTGTTCATTCTCTTGGAAAAAGGCCATCAGGGCGTAAGTGTCAACGATGCTGTTGATGTCCACCAGGAGTTCTTTGACAAAGGCGTGCCAGTCCTGCACCACATTGGAGGTGATGATGAACTTGTTCAGGATTTTGATTTCAAATTCGAGCACATCCTTGTCCACCGCCACGTCCCGGAGCCGTTCGGCCAGTTCCCCCACCGCACCGAAGGCCTGATTAAGTTCCTTAAACCCGAAGGTGCTTTTTCCCAGTTCGCTGACGGAGGACAGGTCGACGACAGACCTGATTTCCGAGGTTTTTTCCCGGAACTGCTCCACCGCCCTGGTAACTTTCGCTACTACCAGCAGGGTGACGAATATCACCAGAGCAATGGCCAGGCCGCCGTAGAGGACAAAAATCCAGAGGTATTCTGAGCGCATCCTGGCCGCCATATTCTTGACGTTCTGTTTTACCTCCACCACTCCCAGCACCGCTCCCGCTTCGGCCCCGGCATGGCACTGATTCAGGCAGGCTGGTTTGGCCTCCAGTGGATAGAAATGCCTGGTCCATGTGCCGTTTTCAAGAATTTCCTGCCGGCCGGCTCCGGTCATGATCATGCGAATCGTCTCGCTGGGGGCGGGCGCGCCTTCGACGGCGCCGTATTGATCATCCACCAGGCTGCTGCGGTACACCTCGATCTGGTAGGGGGAGGTGGAATGGGCTTTCTTGATCGCCTCGACGGTGGCAAGAAGTTTCTGGCGACTGGGGCCGTAGGGCATGAGCGTCTCGATGGAGACGTAGGTCTGACCGGCGATACCCCGAGCGGTGTCCCTGGATTGTCGGATGATCAAGCGGTCATACAGTATGGTGCTGGTCGCCAATACCAGCACGAATACCACCAGGGTAGCTCCCATGATCCGGGAAAAAAGGTAGCCTCGCAGGGATCTATCGAAGAAGGGCAGATCCGGCAGCCGGTTAAGGCATTTATGATAGAAAAGGGAAAGACTGTTGAACATGGCCGGCTCCGACGGGTTTAATTTTACTGGACTCGCAAGAACTTAAAAATCGCAGCATTCTGTCATCCAGGCAAAGGCTGGAATCCAGGGTTCTTGGGATGTTTCAGCAAGGCTTGGACCCGGCCTTCGCCGGGATGACGGTGGGGCGTGGCCATCAATTTCAAGGCGGCTGGCAACGGCTAAGGTGGATAGGTTGCGGGTATTCAGGTGGACAAGGGGAAGCCTCATCCGTCATATCCCAGCCGAGGTGTGGCGGAATTTTCCCCCTCACCTGTGGCCTCCCTCTCAGACTCCCCATAAATGAGCTTTTCAAGATCGGCCACCACCGTTTGCAATTCTTCTGCCTGGGCGGTGAGCTGGACGGCGGCGGCCGCAGATTCTTCGGCGGCCGCCGCGATCTGCTGGGTGGCGGCGGCGCTTTCGTTCATGGCCAGGGAGATCTGGGCGATTCCTCCGGACTGCTCTTCGTTGGCCTGGGTTATGGCGGAATTTTTCTCCCCGATCATGGTGGCTGATTCGACAATGCCGTCAAAATCGCTGTTGACGCTTTTCAGGGAAGCGGCGCAGGTGGAGATCCGCGCCACGGTTGCGTCCAGCAGGTTCTGGATGTTCTTGGCCTCCTGAGTGGTTTTCATGGCTAGACTTTTTACCTCGCCGGCCACTACCGCGAAGCCCGCCCCGGCCTCGCCGGCCCTGGCCGCTTCCACCGCGGCGTTCAAGGCCAGCAGATTGGTCTGAAAGGCGATGCTGTCGATGGTGGAGATAATCAGCCTGATCTGGCCGCTGTCCTTTTCGATCTGGGTCATGTTCTGGGTGAGTCCGGCCAGGGCCTTGAGGGATTGGCCGGATTTGGTGATATTCTCCTTCATCAGTGTTTCCGACCCCTGGGTCAGGGCGGTGGTCTGCCGGCTCTGGGCGGAGAGCTCATCCAGGGAGGAGGAAGTTTCCTCCACGATGGAGGACTGCTCGGAGGCGGAATCGGACAGCACCTGGCTGCCGCTGGCGATCTGCTCTGATGCTTCGGAAATCTGGGCAGCGCTGCCTTGAATGTTTCGGGCCGCCAGGCCAAGAACCCTGGTGATCTGCACCGCCAGGAGCCGGGAAATAGCCATGCCGATCAGCAAGGCAAAAATGGCCAGCCCGCCCACCGTGTACTTGGTGGTCATGGCTGCTTCCAGCATGGCCTCATCGGGGAGAATGCTTGCCTCCGCCTCTTTGCGAAGCTGGTGGAGCAGATCCTGGACCTGGTGCAGGGCGGGAATGGTCTCGGTAAGATAGGCCGCCTTGGCTTCTTCCCTGTTATTCAGGCTGACGATCTTGACCGCGCTCTGGTGCAGGTCGGCATGGGGCTTTTCCATCTCTTTGAAGAGAGGAACCAGCTTGGGCAGCATTGTCTCGGCCTGCTTGCGCTCGTCACCATACAGCCATTTGCCCAGTTTGCACTTGTGGTCGTCTGTTTCCACTTCCAGCTTGGCAACGGCGGGATCGGTGAAGAAAAGGCCCACCTTGCCGGCCCAGTTGAGATGGTCCACTTCCCTCTCGGTCAGGGTGAGGTAAAGTTCATGGCCGGCCACCACCTCCTGGGCGTCTCCAATGACATGGTTGATGCCGATAAAACTTATCCAGCCGCAGAGGATCAGGAAGGTCAGCACTACGACAAAACCGATGGTGATCCTGGCATTGATGGTAAGATTGCGGAACAGGGAGGTGGCGCCGGATGTTCGCTGCTGCATGGCTGGTTGCTCCTGTGGCTGGTCTCTTGGCGTTTTGCGCCTTTCCTGCTAAGCGGCCTGGGTGATGGAGAAAAGGGTGTTCAGCTTCAGTTCGCTGAACAGCTCAAACATGGGAGCGGACAGATTGACGACCGAAAAGGTTCCGCCCTTGGAAGCCAGTTTTTTGTAGAGCAACAGCATCTTGCCGATCCCGGAGCTGCCGATGTGGCGTACCTCCCGGCAGTCAATGATCACCTCCCGCACCGAGTCGAGGTTCAGCTGGACCACTTGTTTTTTTAATTCCTCGGCCCCTTGTTCGTCCACAATTCCTTGAAGCACGATGTGCACCTGATCGCCGTTTTGCGTGGTTTTGATATTCATGTAATTCTCTCTGGTAAAAATTGATGGTTTTGCAAAAAAAGGATCATAGCTCCTTGACACCACAGCAAAGAGTTACGAAGTAATAACGGTCTCCGGCCACTGCCTGGGGTAAGCGCAATGTTTTGCGGTTGCTACAAAAGCAGGGGCTGCCAAGGGACACTATTTAAGTTCCAGTGTTCGTGCCAAGCCATTTACAGCATAATTACAAGATAGCATGCCATTATTGTCTTGACAGTTCAAGGGGAAAAGAATGCATTAATCAGCAGCAAACCATTATATAAACAGTCCATAATAATCATGACGGTTCTGCTTAATAAGCACGGAACAAAACACCAGGCCGGTCGTTTAATAGTCCAGGACCCGCAACTTCCTGCCAGCTGGCCCTGGCCCCGGACGGCAAGTACTTTTCACTGTGGCCTTTTAGCACAACCTCATGGCCAAGATCGATGTGGCCGGAATGGAGCTGATCTCCACCATGCCGGTGGCCAGGGCCTCGATGTTTTTCGCCATCAAGGAAGGGGATGGCTACCTGCCCACGGAATAAGGCTGAAAATCGTAATTGCGCAAAAAATCCTCTCTACCGACGGTCGATCTGCTGTGGCTCGACCGTAATTTTCATTAAAGAGTACCCATGCCTCCAGATCTGTACCTGATAACCAGAGCCAAGGATGGCGATGCCTCGGCCTTCGAGGAGCTGGTCTGCACCCATCAGGACCGGATCTACAACCTCTGCCGCCATATGCTCGGCCAGGCTCAGGACGCCGAGGATGCGGCCCAGGACTCCTTTCTCAAGGCCTACCGCAATCTGGGCAGCTTCACGCCCGACGCCTCCTTTACGACCTGGCTCTACCGCATCGCCATCAACACCTGCCTTGACCGCCGGAAAAAACCCCTTTGGCTCTCCCTGTTTCAGAAAAACGCCAAAGGCGAGGAGTTCATGCTTGCAGAACCGGCGCACGGCTTCACCCCCGAGCGGCTCTACGAGTCAAAACAGCTGAGAGAGCTGGTGCAGGCCTGCCTTGCCGGGCTGCCGGTCAAACTGAAGGCGGCCTTGGTGCTCAAGGAGTTGGAAGGCTGTTCTTACGAGGAGATCGCCGAGGCCTTGGATGTTTCCCTGGGTACGGTAAAGTCCAGAATTTCGCGGGCCCGGGAGGAATTGCGGCAGATGATGCGAAAAAGTACGGAAACTATCCAGCTCAAAGCCAAAAAGTGACTAAAACCACGGAATGTAACTATTCAGCAGTGCCACAGATGCGCGTGTCAATCGTCGGCAGCAGTGCCGACCAAGAGACCTGCGAATTGTGCTATTGCACATGAGCAGGCCGATGACAAAGCAGATGTGGTGCTGCTGGATAGTTACAAAGTACGGAACAAAAAACCGGCACAATCGTTTAACCAGATAGGAGAAGAAAAATGCGATGCCGAAAAGCGCAGGGACTGATGTCAGCGCACCTGGACAAAGAATTGCCGCCCGGCAAGCAGGCGGGGCTTGAAGCCCACCTCAACCACTGCGAAGCCTGCGCGGCGAAATTCCGCGCCAGCCGGGAGATGCAGCGGCTTCTGGCCGAAACGGAAAGGTTCGCGGCGCCTGCCGGTTTCAGCCGGCGGGTAATGGCCCGGCTCGATCCTGTGCCGTCTGCGCGGCCTTTTTTCACCCCGCTCTGGCTCCGGTTCGCCGAGGTGGCGGTGGTGCTTCTGGCCATTGGCAGCGGGTTGCTCTTTGGCCGTCTGCTGAGCCTTCCTGCGGGACAGGCGGGTCTGGAGAGCGCGAGCGCCGGTCTCTCCCTCGACCTCTTCGCCCCGGCCCCGGCCGGCTCCCTGGGCGGAGTCTATCTGGCGATGCTGGAGGATGGCCATGCGCAATAGCACGCTCAGATACCTGCTGCTGGTCTCGGTGCTCCTGAACCTGACGATCGTGGGGACTGCCGGCTACCGTTATTACCAGCATAATGACAAATGGACCTCTCCCTTCGGGCATCGCCTGCCCCGGGATCGTTTTTTGTTTGAGGAGCTGGCCCTGGCGCCGCGGCAGGTCGAGGCCCTGAAGAAAAAAACCGTTCCCTTCCGGGCCGAGCTGGACCGGCAGCGGACTCATATCGCCGAAAACAGAAGGGAGCTGGTCGCCATGATGCGCCGGGACAACCCGGACCTGCCCGCCATCAGGGCCTTGATTTTCGAGCTCAGCGTCCGGCAGGAAGAGATGCAGCAGCGGGTCGCCGCGCACATGCTTGAAGTGAAAACATTGTTGAACAAGGAGGAGCAGCAGCGCTTCTTCGACTTGATCGAAAACGCCATGAGCAAAGGAAAAATGACCGGATGCCCCTCAGTCGAATAAAAACCGCAGGCACAACGCTTGCCGCCCTGTTGCTCCTCTGGGCCGCAACTGCCGCCGGCTCTGAAACCGTGACCATCGACCAGCAGACCCTCAGCTTAAGCCAGTGCCTCGACCTTGCCCGGCGCACAAATCCCGCGGGCCATCTTGCCCGGCAAAACCTCAGGGCGGTTCGGGAAAGAACCGGCGAGGGACGGAGCGGCTACTACCCGACCCTGAAATTATCCTCCGCCTACACCTACACCACCCCGCAGGAAGGGATGGCGCAGACCTCCCCCGACAGCTACGACACCCGGCTGGCGGTCCGCCAGCCCCTCTTTGACGGCGGCGCCACCAGCAGTCTGCTCGAAGGCATCGAGCACAGCGTCAACGCCCAGGAACACGAGGTCGGCAAGAGCGACCTGGATATCGCCTACGCCGTCCGCGCTACCTTTCTCGACATCCTGAAAAAACAGGCCCTGCTTGAGGTGAGAAAGACTGCCCTGGCCGGCAACGAACAGCAGCTGGCCCAGGCGGTGGCCCTCCACCGGGAAGGGGTTTCACCCCGGGCGGATGTACTCAAATCAGAGGTTCAGGTCTCCAGCGCCCGTTTGGAGATCGTCAGGGGCGAACATGCCGTCCTGGCGGCCAAGGCGGCGCTGGCTGCGGCCATGGGGGTGCCGGTAACCAGCCGTTTTGCGGTGGAGGGGGGGGCGGAAAACGATTCTCCCCCCGGCAAGACGGCTTCGCTGGAGGAGGCGCTGGCCGAGGCCCGCGCCATGCGCCCGGAGCTGAAAGGCTTCAGCGCCCGGCTTGAGGCTGCCGACGCCGCCATCCGCCAGGCCGAGAGCGGCTTCTACCCCAATGTCAGCCTGGACGCCTCCTATGGCTGGCAGGAGAACAGCTTCGCGCCGATGGACAGAAAGTGGGGGGTCGGGGTGACCGTCGGCCTCCCGGTTTTCGAGCAGCTTACCACCCGTTCGAAGGTCGCCCAGGCCCGAGCCGGCCGTGACGGACTCAAGGCCGCGGAGATGCAGGCCAGGCGGACCATTGAGCTTGAGGTCGAGCTGGCCTGGCTCTTGCTTAAAGAGGCGCAGGAGCGGCTTGCGACCAGTAGGAAAAGACTGGAACAGGCGGAGGAAGACATGCGGGTTTCGGAAGGAAGATACAAGGAAGGGCTCGGCACTCTCCTTGAGGTTATCGATGCCCGGACCGCGCTGACCGCCTCCCGCACGGAGGTCGTCACCTCGACTTACGATATCGCCGACGCCCTGGCAAAGCTTGACCGGGCAACCGGCAAAGGACTATAACGATGCGGAAACAAATGAAAAAGTGGTGGTTGCTTATCATCCTGGTCATCGCCGGCGCCCTGGTTGCGGCCGCGGCTTATTGGCAGTTTGCCGGATCGGGGCAGACGGAAAAGCCCCTGGCAACGGAGAAGGTCCAGAGGCGCGACATCGCCTCTTCGGTCCAGGCAACCGGGGTGATCCGGGCCAGGATCGGAGCCGAGGTCAAGGTGGGGGCCAGGATCTCCGGTCGGGTGGAAAGGCTTTATGCCAACATCGGCGACGTGGTCAAAAAAGGCCAGCTCATTGCCCGGCTTGAACAGGAAGATCTGAAGGCCAAGGTCAACGAGGCCAGGATGAACCTCCGGGTCGTGGAGGCTAATCTCGAGCTGGCCCGGAAGAATCTGACCCGGATGGAAAACCTCTTTGCCAAGGATTTCGTCGCCCGCGACAAGGTGGATGTGGCTCAGAAAGACTACAAGGCCGCCCAGGCCCAGGCCGACCAGGTCAGAGAAATGATCCGCTTCAACTCAACCCAGCTTTCCTACGCCGACATCCACGCCCCCATCGACGGGGTGATCGCCTCGGTCGCCACCCAGCAGGGTGAGACGGTTTCCGCCACGGCCCAGAACGTGCCGACCTTTGTCAGCATCGTCGATCTGAACCGCCTTGAGGTCTACGCCTACGTTGATGAAACCGACATCGGCAAGATCAGGCCGGGCCTTGAGGCGAGCTTTTCGGTGGATTCCTTCCCGGAAACCGAATTCAAGGGCACTGTCTCCGCCATCTATCCCAAGGCCACCATCCAGGACAACGTAGTTTACTACATCACGGTCATTTCCATCGAAAATCCCGAGGGCAAGCTCAAGCCGGACATGACCGTGAACGCCACCCTCTATCTGAACAAACGGAACGCGGTTCTCGCGGTCCCCAGTCAGGCCATCGGCCGGGAGGGCGGCAGAAAGGTGGTCCGGGTTCTGGAAAACGGCAAGGGTGTGGCAAAAACGATCAAGACCGGCTGGAAAGACGGGCAGTACACCGAGGTGGTTGAAGGGGTGCAGGAAGGCGATCTGGTTATCACCGGCACCGGCGAGCAGGAAGCCGGGAAAAAATAACAGGAGGAAACAATGATTGAGTTGCGAAACATCACCAAGACATACAACAAGGACGGCGGGGTCGAGGTCAAGGTGCTGCAGGGCATCAACCTCACCATCGGCCGGGGCGAGTTCGTCTCGATCATGGCGCCATCCGGGATGGGCAAGTCGACGATGATGAACATCATCGGTTGCCTGGACCAGCCCACCGGCGGTGAATATCTCCTGGACGGGATCGAGGTGGCCGGGATGAACGATGACGATCTCTCCAGCATCCGAAACAAAAAGATCGGCTTTGTCTTCCAGTCTTTCAACCTGCTGCCCAGAACCACGGCGTTGGAAAATGTCGAGCTGCCCCTGATCTACTCCCCGGACGATCTTGATATCAAGGCCAAGGCCAAGTCCGCCCTTGAGGCCGTGGGCCTGGGCGACCGGGTCGGCCACCAGCCCTCGGAACTTTCCGGCGGCCAGCAGCAGCGGGTCGCCATCGCCAGGGCGCTGGTCAACGACCCGACCCTGATCCTGGCCGATGAACCCACCGGCAACCTCGACTCCGCCTCCAGCCAGGAGGTGATGGCCATCTTCAAGAAACTCCACCTGGACGGTCGCACCGTCATCCTCGTTACCCATGAGCCGGAGGTGGCGGCGCAGGCCGACCGGATCATCCGGATGAAAGACGGCCAGGTGGTAAGCGATGAAAGGAGGGCCAACTGATGAAGACTTCCAGAATCATCGGCCTCGCCATGAGCGGGCTTGCCAGACAAAAGATGCGCACCTTTTTGATGATGCTCGGTATCGTGATCGGGGTCGCCACCCTGACCGTCATCATCTCCCTGACCAAGGGCGCGCAGCATAAGGTCATGAAGGGAATCAAGAACTTCGGCGCCAACTCGGTCATGGCCTCGGCCGGCGGCGGCAGGATGTTCGGCCCCCCGGACGGCAGCACCGTCACCCTGACCATGGCCGATGCCGAGGCCATGCAGGCCTCGATCAAAGGCATCAAGCATATTGCCCCCTTCACCATGCATGTTGCCCAGACCGTGGTCGCCGGCAGCAAAAACACCGAGGCCGCGGTGTTCGGGGTCACTCCGGCGTTTGCCGACGCCTGGCAGTGGTTTGCCGAGAAGGGGGATTTCATCAGCGACGAAGACGTCTCGGGACTTAGCAAGAATTGCGTCCTCGGCCAGACCGTGGTCAGGGAGCTATTCGGCGATCAGGACCCCATCGGCGAGACGGTGCGGCTGAACAACACCAACTTCACGGTGGTCGGGGTGCTAACGAAGCGCGGCGCCAGTCCGCACGGGATGGACATGGACAACCGGGTGCTGGTGCCGCTCTCCACGGCGATGCGCCGGCTTTATAACACCACCGCCCTCGGCATGATCCGGCTTTACGTGGATGATCCGGACCGCCTCGACGAAGTGACCGCCTCGGTAACCGCGATCCTCAGGGAGCGCCACCACATCGCCCCGCCCCAGGAAGACGACTTCCGGGTGACCAACTCCATGGCCATGGCGGGAACCATCAAGGGGGTCTCCAAGACCCTGACCACCTTCCTGCTGCTCCTGGCCTCGATCTCGCTGGTCGTGGGCGGCCTGGTCATCGCCAACATCATGCTGATCTCGGTGAATGAGCGGAAGAAGGAGATCGGCATCCGCCGGGCCTTCGGCGCCAAGGCCAGGGACATCCGTCAGCAATTCCTGGGCGAGGCCCTGATTGTCACCCTGTTTGGCGGCATCGGCGGCACGCTCCTGGGAATTGCCATCTCCCTGGCCATCGCCGGGATTAAAAAGATGCCAGCCGTACTCTCCTGGGAACCCTTTGTCCTGGCCATCGTCTTTTCCGCCGCGGTCGGCATCGTCGCCGGCCTGCAACCGGCAAGAAAAGCGGCGGGGTTGGACCCGGTCAATGCGATCAAAGGATAAATGAAACTTCTTAAGGGCACCCGCATCGCGCTGAAGACCCTGTTCATCCACAAGGTGCGGACCGGTCTGGCGACGCTCGGCATCGTCATCGGCGTCTGTTCGGTAATCGTGATGGTGGCCATCGGCGATGGGGCCGAGCGCCAGGTGCTGGCGAAGATCCAGGCCATGGGCACCGACCTGGTCATGGTCACCGCCGGCCAGGTCAGAATCATTGCCGGCCGGCCGCGGCAGACCGGCAACGTCGCCAGCCTTACTCTGAAGGATCTCCGGGCGCTTGCGGAGGAGGCGCGTTCGATCAAAAATCTTGCCCCGGCCCAGGGTAGAAAGATGCTGGTCAAGTATGACGCGCTCAGCACCAGCACGACCATCACCGGCACCAGCGAAGCAATGGTGGCGGTCAGGGGGCTGGCCCTCGCCAGGGGAAGGTTCTTCACCGAGGAGGAGGATCGCGCCAGACAGCGGGTCGCGGTAATCGGCGCCAGCGTCGCCCAAAATCTTTTTGCTGATCGCAATCCGGTGGGCGAGGAGATCCGGATCGGCAAGGTGTCGTTTACCGTCGTCGGGCTCCTGGCGGAAAAGGGCACCGACCTGGCCGGCGGCGATCAGGACGACGTGATTTACATCCCCATCCAAACCGGCCTGCGGCGGCTGTTCAATCTCACCTACATCAACAACATCTTTATTCAGGCGGCAAGTTCCGAGAGCATCGAAGCGGCGGTGGCGGAGACCAGGGAGATCCTGCGCGAGAAGCACCGGCTGCGGGCAAAGCCCGACGACTTCACGATCCAGAGCCAGACCGAGATCGTGGCCGCGGAAAAGGAAACCAGCCAGGCCTTCACCAATCTTCTGGGGGCGGTGGCCGGCATCTCCCTGCTGGTGGGCGGGGTCGGCATCCTCGCGGTCATGCTGATCTCGATCAAGGAGCGAACCCGGGAAATCGGGGTTCGCCGGGCGGTCGGAGCACAAAGAAAAGACATCCTCCTCCAGTTCCTGGTCGAGTCCTTTGTCTTGAGCGTCAGCGGCGGCTTGGTGGGCATCGTCCTCGGGGTGGCGCTCTCCCTCGGCGCCTCTTTCTTTACCGGATGGCCCATGACCCTGCCGCTTGCGGCCATGCTTATCTCATTTTGCTTTGCCGCCCTGGTCGGCGTCCTGTTCGGGGTCTACCCGGCGGCCAAGGCCGCGCGCCTCGACCCCATCGCGGCCTTGAAGGCGGAATGACCGGAGACCTTGACGGCAGAGGTTCTATCAGGGCGCAGACCGTGGCCGGAACCGTTTTAGTAATTTGACCCCTGACTTGACCTAAAGTTGAATCCGCCCACCCTTTCCTTTCTTTCAGGAAAACTGAAAACTTCCACCACCCTGATTCTTCACCTGGTACATGGCGGCATCTGCTTTTTTCATCAGGTTATCCATATCCTCGCCGTCATCAGGGAAGCAGCTGATGCCAATGCTTGCGCCGAGAGAATGCTCACTTGCTTTGATCATAAACGGATATTGCATGGCGGAGAGAATTTTTTGGACTAACGGTACAGCTTGCTGCTTATCCTGGATCTCGGGCAGAATAACGACAAATTCATCCCCCCCAAGGCGGGCTACGGTGTCTGATTCTCGCACTGAGGCCAGAAGGCGTTTCGCAACTTCTTGTAAAACAAGATCCCCTGTCTCATGCCCAAAGGTGTCATTAATTGGCTTGAAACGATCAAGGTCAATATACAATAAAACAATCTTGTTTTTCTGGCGTTTGGCCAGAGTTATGGCTTGAGTCACTCGGTCTTGAAACAAGTTGCGGTTGACCAGTCCTGTCAGGGTATCAAAATGAGCCAAGTTGAGAATTTGCTCTTCCGCCTGCTCACGGGCAGCCTGCCCACGCGCTAACGCCGCATAACCCAACAAAATCCCCATCATTCCTATGGCCCAAATTGCAGAATGGCCTATGAAAATAGCTTGCTCCCTACTGCTCGCATGGTTTTGAAAATACGCCACTGGCAGTGAAATACTGATCCCGCCTCGCAGGTCGCCCTCTTTATATCCCTGAACAGCATGACACTTGAGACAGGTTTTCTCTGTTAGCAAAGGAAGCAGCATCCGAAAATATTCCTGCTCCTCCATCGTTACCGTTTCGCTAAATTCTTTAGCGCCTTGTTCCACCGCTTTTAAGGCCTTTTTCTCCCAAGCATCTGCCGTATTTTTGGGATTGACCGGTTTGAGGCTTGCTAAGTGTCCAATCGCAACATTTTTTTCTCTGGCAAGTTCATAAACTTGGCGACTCATATATGCGGGATTGATCAAGGTCAGGGTCAAATCTGCCGAGATTTTCAGGTCGCGGCTGGGTGCCATTGCTGGAGTCAGATAAGGATTGGGTTGCATTGTTTTGGTCAGCGGGACATAGACCCCGCCATGTCTGGCATTCCACAAACGATAAAGTTTATCCCTTTCGATTGAGGTCCTGGCTATTTGCTGGAGGATGCCATTTACCTCTTTTTCGTGTTGCCTATTATTCCAGACAGCAGAGGCCAAGATACATACCGTCCAGCTTGTCAGGATGATTATGGCGAGGCTTTTCAGGGGGAAAGTCTTTATTCTTGTGAGCATTAGAATCTTCTCGTTTGTCATAGTAGTTTTTGGTGGGAGCGAGTCACCATCATGCCTCTTATGATACTTATCCGGAAGCAAGACCTTTTTTGCGATTGTGCTCGTAGCGCATCTGCAGGATCTCGACCAGGAGGGCAAAGCCCATGGGCAGGTAGATATAGCCCTTGGGCACATGTTTGTGCAGCCCTTCCATGAAGATGGTCACCCCGATGGTGATCAGAAAGGAGAGGGCGAGAATCTTGATCGCCGGATGCTGGAGGATGAACTCGCCGATGGTCCGGGCAAAAAAGAGGATGGCCACGAAGGAGACCACCACCGAACTGATGATGATCCAGACCTGATCGGTCAGGCCGATTGCGGTGATCACCGAGTCGATGGAAAAAACGATGTCCAGCAGAACGATCTGGCTGATGATTGCAGCAAAGCCGCCCATAACCATGCCGGGTCCGCCCCCCTCCTCCTTGGCCTCCACCGTGTGGTGGATCTCCTTCACCGCCTTGAAGAGGAGAAACAGGCCGCCGCTGATCAGGATCAGATCCCGGACGGAAAAATCCAGCACCACGGTGTTGGTGAGATTGGTCAGGCTGAGCAGGGCCATCAGCATGCCGATCCGGGCGAGCAGGGCGAAGGCCAGCCCGGCCAGCCGGGCGGTGTCGCGCTTTTCTGCGGGCAAACGGCCGACAAAAATCGAGATGACCAGGATGTTGTCCACCCCGAGAACCAGCTCCAGTCCAACCAGCAGGGCGAGTAACGCCAGTGCGTCTCCCATGATCCATCCTTTGTAAACAGAGAAAATGAAGCGCCGGAAAAGGTGTCCGGCCGTGTGGCCGCGCCCCGGCGGTGGCGGAGGCAGGCCTTATTTTATAACAGTATTTGTAGCCTGTTTGTCGGATAAATACAACCAGTCTCCCCTCTGATCTTTGCGGGACAGGTCTTATCCTCGTTGAATTTTTTTGAAAAAAGATTACCTGGAGATACCCTGAGAGAGTAAGCTGTGCGAGGCAGGGTTGGGGGCGAGAAGCCGTTCCGTTCTGGCCGCCGCCGGCGTCAATGAGCGCGGTTGCGGTTGGGGAAGTTTTTCGGTATTCTGTCGCATAATGGAGGAGTTGACATGGCTGACCTGCATTCGGGAAAAGATTCAAACCCTGCCGGCAATTCGAGCCCTGGCCCCAACCTCCGTCACCGTTATATTCTGCGTGTCATCCTCGGTTATGCCATCTTCGGCGCCTTGTGGATTTATCTCTCTGATATTATGCTCTCCGCCCTGGTTGACGTAACGGCGATTTACTGGCTGTCCACCGCCAAGGGGCTGCTTTTTATTATGGTGACCACCTTGCTGCTTGCCGTCGCCCTGCGCGGCGTACCTGGAGAAGCACCCTCCCAGCCGGGGGTGCCCCGGTTGGAATTGCTGCTGGCCGCCTCACCGGGAAGGCGGGTCTGGCTGTATGGCTTCGCCGTGGCCATTACCGTGGCCATGCTCCTGGTTCGTTCCGGCATTGCGGTATCGTTCGGCGAGCGGCCGCTCTTGATCCTCTTCATGTTTCCGGTCATCCTTTCGGCCATGGTGGGCGGACTTGGCCCAGGTCTGGTCGCCACCCTGCTCGTTGCTCTGGGTGCGGCCCACTGCCTCCCTCCGGCCGACAGTTTTCTCATCAGCCAGCCCCACGACCTATTCTCGTGGAGTTTTCTTGCCGCCAGCGGCGTGTTGATCAGTATTCTTGCCGAGATGCTGCACCGGTTCCGGCGGCAGAGCGAAGCGAACCTCCAGCTCCAGGCCGTGACCCTGGCCAGCATAGGCGACGGGGTGATCACCACCGATACTCAAGGGCGGATCACCTTCCTCAACCCCGAGGCGGTGCGGCTTACCGGCTGGACGCGTGATGAGGCCATGGGTCGGTCGGTGATCGAGGTCTTCAGGGTGGTCAACGATCAGAGCCGGCAGTCGCTGGCGGACCCGGTCGAAAAGGTTCTGGCCAGCGGCGAGGCGGTGGGTCTTGTCGATCATGCCTTGCTCCTGACCCGCGACGGCCGGGAGGTGCCGGTGCAGGACAGCGGCGCGCCCATCCGGCTGGTCAACGGCGTCATGCTGGGGGTGGTGCTGGTGTTCCGCGATGTTGGGGCGCGGCTTATGGCGGAAAACGCCCTGCGAGATAGCGAGGCGAAACTGCGCACCCTCGGCGATAACCTGCCGGAGGGTTATATGTGCCAGTATACCCGCGGAAAGGATGGGATCCCCAGGTTCCTCTATGTTAGCGCCGGGGTGCGCCGGATCAATGATGTTTCTCCCGAGGAGGTAGTGCGCGACGCCAACGTGCTGCGGAGACAGATCGATCCGGCCCAGGTGCGGGCATTTATCGAGGCTGAGAGGCAAAGCGCCGCCGATCTCGGGGATTTTGTCATGGATCTGCATATGCGTCGTCCGGACGGGGATTGGCGCTGGTTGCATTTAAGCGCTCGACCGCATGCGCGGCCCGACGGCCAACTGGTTTGGGATGGGGTGGCCATCGACATTACCGCCCGGCGGGAAGCGGAAGCGCAGCTGAGCAAGCTGTCGGCCGCAGTAGAGCAGACTCCGGCGGTGGTGGTGATCACCGATCCGTCGGCCAGAATCGAGTATGTGAATCCGGCCTTCACCAGGGTAACCGGTTACACCCTGGAGGAGGTATTGGGCAAAAATCCCAGTCTTCTCAAGTCGGGGGAAACCCCGGCCGAGGTGTACCAGGACCTCTGGCAGACCATCAGCTCCGGCCGCGAATGGCGCGGGGTTCTGCATAACCGGCGCAAGGACGGAACCCTGTTCTGGGAAAGGGTAGTCATCTCCGCCGTCCGGGACGCGACCGGCAAGACCACGAGCTATGTCGCGGTGAAAGAGGACATTACCGAGCAGAAGGGGCTGGAGGACCAGCTCCACCAGGCCCAGAAGATGGAGTCCATCGGTCGTCTGGCCGGCGGGGTGGCCCACGACTTCAACAACATGCTGATGGTGATCAGCGGCTACGCTGATCTTACCCTGATGCAGACCGAGAGCGACGACCCGCGCTACCAGGGACTCCAGGAAATAAAGAGCGCGGCCCGTCGTTCGGCTGACCTTACCCGCCAGCTGCTGGCCTTTGCCAGAAAACAGACGGTCGCGCCCGTGGTCTTGGACATGAATGAGACGATTGAAGGGATGCTCAAGATGCTGCGGCGCTTGATCGGCGAGGACATCGAGCTGGCCTGGCTGCCTGGCTCCGGACTGTGGAAGGTGAAGATCGATCCCTCCCAGATCGATCAGCTCTTGGCCAATCTGGCGGTCAATGCCCGCGACGCCATTGCCGGGGTAGGCACGGTCACCATCAAAACGGAGAATGTGGCGCTCGACGCCTCGTATTGTGCTCGCCACCAGGGATGCAGTCTCGGAGACCATGTGCTGCTGATGGTGAGCGACACTGGCCTCGGCATGAGCCATGAGGTGGTGGCGCACATCTTCGAGCCGTTTTTTACCACCAAGGAGGAGGGCAAGGGAACCGGGCTCGGGCTGGCCACCGTCTACGGCATTGTCAAGCAGAACCTCGGCTTTATCAGCGTGGAGAGCGAACCTGGCCAGGGAACAACCTTCCGCGTCCATCTCCCCCGCGTTGTCGATAAGGCGAAATCCGGCAGCCCCGCGGCGGAGAGCATGGAAGAGATCCTGCCCGGGGGGACCGAGACCGTGCTGCTCGTGGAAGACGAGAAGGCCCTTCTCGATCTTGGCCGGCAATTCATCGAGAGCCTGGGCTATAGGGTTCTCACCGCCAACTCACCGGCGGAGGCCATGCGGCAGGCGGAAGGGTATGAGGGCGTAATCCATCTTCTCGTTACGGATGTCGTGATGCCGCAGATGAACGGCAAGGAACTGTCGGAACGGCTCCGGCAGCGGTTTCCCGGGCTGAAATGTATTTTTATGTCCGGCTATTCCGCTGATATCATCGCCAAACAGGGGATGCTCGAGGCGGGCATCCATTTTCTCCAGAAGCCGTTTGCCTTGCGGGACGTAGCCTTCAAGGCGCGCAAGGCGCTGGAAGAGTAGTACGGTTTATCCCAGGTTTTTCGCCCTCGCCATGGCCCTTTTGAAGCCTTCGGCAGAGCGGCTGATGACCGCATCATCCACGCAAAAGGCGAGGCGGAAATAGCCCTCCATCCCGAAACCCCGGCCCGGCACGCCGAGAATTTTCTCCTCGGCCAGCAGCCCGACAAAGCGGGCGTCATCGGCGAGGGGCGATTTGGGGAAGAGGTAGAAAGCGCCCTTGGGCGGAACAAACTTGTAGCCCGCCTCGCTCAGCACCTTGCAGAACAGCGCCCGCCGCCGGGCATAAACCTCGCAGTCCACCTTGACCCCCTGCAACTCCGCAACCACCCGCTGCATCAGGGCCGGGGCATTGACAAAGCCCAGGATCCGGTTGGCCAGGGTCATGGCCCCGACAAGTCGGCCTTTGCCCTCGATCTCCGGATGCACCGCGAGGTAGCCGATGCGTTCGCCGGGCAAAGAGAGATCTTTGGAATACGAGGAGACGATGAGACTGTTATGGTACGCTTGGAAGATGCCGGGCACCGTGTGGCCGTCGTAGACGATCTTGCGGTAGGGCTCGTCGCTGATCAGGTAGACGGTCTGCGGGGCCTTGGCCAGCACCCCGGCCAGCCCGGCTAGCTCCGCGGCCGAGTAGATCTGGCCGGTGGGGTTGTTGGGGCTGTTGATGATGATGGCCTTGGTTTTTTCGCTGATGGCTGCCTCGATGGCCGCCAGATCCAGGCTGAAGTCGGGGGCGGTATTGACGATCTTGGTGACCCCGCCGTGGTTGTCCACGTAGAAATGGTACTCGACAAAGAAGGGGGCGAGGATGAGCACCTCGTCGCCCGGATCGAGCAGGGCCTTCATCACCACGTTGAGGGCGCCGGCCGCGCCCACGGTCATGAGAATCTCTTCCGGGCCCAGGGCCAGCCCCTGTTCGGCGCCGACCTGTTTCGCCACCGCCTCCCGGACAAAGGGATAGCCGCTGTTGGCCATGTAGGCGTGGGCGCCCGACCCTTCCCCCGCAATAATCCGGCGCAGCGCTTCCTGATATTGGGCGGGCGGCGGCAGATCCGGGTTGCCGAGGCTGAAGTCGCAGACCTGATCCGCACCGTACTTGGCTTTGAGCCGACCGCCTTCTTCAAACATTCTGCGGATCCAGGAGGCGCTTTCCGCAAAGGCGAGCATTTTTTTGGAGATAGCCATGGGGAGTCTCATTTTATAGAAGAAGATTGCCACGAAAACCACGAAAGGACACGAAAAGTAAAACGTAACGGCTCAGGCAGATATTCCATCGGAAAAATGTTTCTAACACGGGAAAAATAATTTGCAAAGAGTGATGTAACTATCCAGCTTAACTCTATTCCCGTTGAAAGGTCAGCCAGCGGCTCTGGGCCGAGGAGCTTAAAACCCCCACCGGATCAACATAGTCGTAGACCCTGGGCTGTTTGCCGTGGGCCGGGCGCAGCACCCTTCCCACCACCTGGAGCAGGCGGCCGGTGAACTTGATCGGCGTAGTGAGAAAGAGGGTGGTGAGATCCGGGCAGTCGAAACCTTCGCCGATGAGTTGCACCGTGGAGATCAGCACCTTGACCTCGCCCTGGCGGATGGCCTCCACCAAGGCGGTGCGCTGTTCGGCCGGGAGCTTGCCGGTAAGGACCGCGCTGGAGCAGCCCTGTTGTTCGAGCATCACGGCCAGGGCCTCGCAGTGTTTGACCCGGTCGCTTACCACCAGGATGGTGCCCGGGGTGGCGGCGCGTTGTAAGCGATCACAGGGCACCACATCTTGCGACGATCGGTCCGGCTCACGGACAAAAGTACGCATCGCCGTCCCGCTTATAGCTGAGCTGGGCAGCTTGTCTGCCCTAGCGAAACTTATGCCCTCTGGGTGCGCCGCAACCTGCGGCACCCTGTGACCGCTTATTTCGTGGTTATTTGACCTCTTGGGGCATACTTCGTGATCAGTTATGGCGCGTTCCTTGAGGATGTCTGAAACAATGAGCTGGTTGCGCTCCGCGTTGGTGGTGAGCGCCTTCATCAGGGCCTGGTAGTTGCCCCGGTACACGTAGCGGAATTCCGTGGCTCGCTGGAGGTATTCCGGCTTGAGTACCGCGCCGCTGGCCTGGAGATCGAAATTGTCCACCGCGCAGGCCCGGTCTCCTAAGGACATGTAGATCAGCTTGGTCAGGCCGTCCCGGCGGAAGGCCGTGGCGGAGAGGCCCAGCAGGTAGCGGCAGTCAAAACTGCTCACCACCTCGGTGAAGAGCGAGGCCGGAACCCGGTGGCACTCGTCCACGCAGAGCTGGCCGAAATGGGAGGGAAGCTCTGCGAGCCGGTTTTTGGCTGAGTTGACAATGGCGACGGTGACTGGCGCCAGGGAGAAATGGCCGTCGCCGATCAGCCCCGCTTCCAGGCCGAGAAAAGTTTTGGCCCTCTCCGCCCATTGGTAGAGGAGCTCCTTGGTGTGGACCAGCACCAGGGTCGGCTGGCGCCTCTTAGCGATCACCGCCAGGGCGATCACCGTTTTGCCCGAGCCGGTGCCTGCCTCCAGCACCCCGAAGTCATGCCGGGTTATGGCGGCGATGGCCTCCTCCTGGTAGGGGCGCAGCTCACCGGAAAAGCGGAACTCCACCGGGGCAACGCTTCGCCGCTGGTCAATGATCCGCGGGTCCTGGCGCATGAATTTCCGGGCCAGGAGAATGGCGTGGTTGGCGTAGCCTCGGGGAAAGGTGAGAGCCTCATGGTGCTCGCTGTAGAAATAGAGCTGGGGCTTGAGCTTCTTGCCCATCCAGCGGCTGTATTTCTTAGCCTCGAGATATTCGGGGTTGTCGATGGTCAGCTGCTGCTTGAGCGCCTCAATCAGGGTGGCCGAGGCGCCGCGCAGGGTGGCTTGCGCGCCGACGGTTATGGTGAAAGGCTGAGTCATGGCCGGTCTGTCTCGCGGGGGGCAAGGATTTCGGCCAGCAGCTTGGCCAGGCGATTGCATTCCTTTTCCACCGCGTCAAGCTGAGCCTGCTGATTGATCAGGGCAGTGTTCAGCTCTTCGAGGGCGATTTCCTGGAAGGCCAGCCGGGTTTCCAGTTCGATGATCCGGTGTTCCATTTGTTTATCCTGTGAAAAATCTTGGCGTTACCGGCTTTCTGCCGGTGAAGCGCTGGTACGGCTCGGCAGGATAGCCCAGGGCAATGACGGCATGGATCCCCTCCTCGCCGGGGATGCCCAGGGCTTGCTGGATCTGCTGGTCCTTGGCCATGGCTGCCACGGCAAAGCCGATCAGGCAGGAGGCGAGACCCAGAGTGTGGGCCGCGAGCAGGATATTGCCGGTGGCCAGCAGGGCGTCTTCCTTGGGGCAGCTTGCGCCGGGGCGGGAGCCGACGATGATGGCGGCGGGCGCGCCGTGGAACAACCGGTCGCGCCCCTGTTTCCGCCATTCCCGCAGCCCCTGGGCAATGGTCTGCTGGTAATGGTGATAATAATTGCTCAGGGCCGGCCTGCCGATCAGGCGAAGAAGGTTGCGCAGCAAGGGGTTGGCCGCCAGCCGGTTGAGTCTGTCAAAGTAGGCGCCAACCAGGTTGCCCAGGACCTCCACCGCGGGCCGGTGCGGCAGGATGGTAAAGGTCCAGCCCTGGCTGTTGGTGCCGGAGGGGGCCGTGGTGCCGATGCGGACCAGCTCTTCCAGCAGCGTCTGATCCGGGGCGCGGTCGGTGTAGTTGCGGCAGGAGCGCCGGGAGAGCATGAGCCGGACCAGTTGGGCGGTGTCTCCCTGGCCCGGCGGCAGATAGCGGTTGTCCGGGACAAAGGTCTGGAACAATGGGGCGGGCTCAAGGCCGGGCACGGTGATGGCCTGGGTCGGGCAGATGGCTCGGCAATGGGCGCAGGCCAGGCAGCGCGCCCCGCTGACCACGGCTTTGCCGTGCAGCAGCGACAGGGTCTGGTCCGGGCAGACCGTAATGCAGATGGTGCAGCCGGTGCATTTGCCTTCGTCGATGATCGGGCCTGGCGGCCTGGGGAGTGCGGGTCGGTTGGTCATGATTGTCCATCATGCCCTGCTTTGCAAAAAAAGAAAAGCCCCGGCAGACTTCAAGGAGGTAATCGCTTGTAAATAGTGTCCGTCCGGAAACGAGTAATTTTGTTCGAGGGCAAGGCGCGAGGAAGACGAAAAGGCGGAGCGTACCCCCGGTACGTGAGTATTTTTCGGCGACTGAGCAACGCCGCAATCGGGCGAAAGGGGTGTTTCCGGAGGGGCACTAAATAACGGCTTGACGAAAGGTCATAGGCCGCATAGTTTCAGAAAAAGACACGCCTGAGCCCAATAAACAACAACCGGAGAAAACATGTACTTCTGGCCGGGGTTTTTCCTGTATCTGGCGCCGGGCGGCCTGCTGCTCGCCGCGGTGCTGGCTGTTCTGCAGCACGAAGACTCAGCCCGATTGCTGCTCGGGATCACCTGGCTCTTGCCCCCGGCCCTGGGGCTGGTTGCCTTTTTTCTCGGCTGGCGGTTCAACCGCAGCCGGTTGCTTTTCGGGACGCTGACGGTGCTTCTGGCCGATCTGTTGCTGCGCCGTTACGGCGGGGTTGCCCAGATCGACCAGCTTCTGGCCAGGTATGTGTTTCATCTGGCCCTGCTGGTGCTGCCTCTTAATCTGCTGCTTTTTTCCTGCTGGCGGGAGCGGGGCATGCTCACCGGGCAGGGATTGCGCCGTTTTGTCTTCATTTTGTTTCAGCCCCTTCTGCTGGCGGCGCTCTTTGGGGTGCGCGGTCCGCTCATCGTCCGGCAGCTGGAGGGGATGAACCTTTCCCTGCCCCTGTTGGGCGCCATGCCTTATCCACCCCTTATTGTCTGGGTGCTGGCCGGGCTGGGTCTGCTTTTTCGTTTTCACCGCCACCGCGACCTGTTGGATCATGGTTTCTTCTGGGCCATGCTTTGTTCGCTTCTCGCCCTGCTGGCCGGCAATCCCGCGCGGCAAAGCTTTCTTTTCAGTGTGGCCGCCCTGATTCTTATTGTCGCCGCCATTGAAAGCGCCCACCGGATGGCCTTCCGGGATGAGCTGACCACCCTGCCCGCCCGCCGGGCCTTGAACGAGGCCATGCTCAAGCTGGGCAACACCTATACCGTGGCCATGGTGGATATTGATTTTTTCAAGAAGTTCAACGATCGTTATGGCCATGACGTGGGCGATCAGGTACTGGCCATGGTGGCTGCCATGATCGGCAGGATTGGCGGGGGAGGGCACCCCTTCCGCTATGGCGGCGAGGAATTCACCGTCCTCTTCCCAGGCAAGAATCTGTCTGAGGCCCAGCCTCATCTGGAGGCCTTGCGCCAGGCTGTGGCCGAGACCGGCTTCAAGGTAAGGAGCGCGAGCCGGGCCGGGAAGAATGCGGGGAACCGGCAGAAGGGAGGAGGCGCCGGGGAAAAGGTTTCGCTTACCATCAGCATTGGCCTGGCTCAACGTGATCCGAGCAAAAAAACCCCTCAGGCGGTACTCGAGGCGGCGGATCAGGCCTTGTACCGGGCCAAGAACGGCGGGCGCAACCGGGTAGCCAGTTGAGAGCAAAGGCCGGAAACTTTGTAACTATCCAGCAGCACCGCAGATGCGGTGCTGCTGAACGTTTACCTTAATCCTTGGCGGGAAGATAGACATGAAAGGTGGCGCCGGCGCCGGGGCTGCTTTCCACCGTGATTGTTCCCCCGTGTTTTTTGGTGATTGTCTCGCAGAGGGAGAGGCCTAGGCCCATGCCTTTTTTCGTGCCAAGGGGTTTGGTGGAAAAATAGGGATCAAAGATGCGGGGCAGAATATCCTTGCGGATGCCGCACCCCTGATCCTTAAAGGAAATTTTCAGATATTTGCCGGGAGCAAGGGGAGTCTTCGCTTCCGGAGCAATGTTCTCAGAGCTTGCCGCCACCCGCAGCCTGCCCCCCGCAGCCTGCCCCCCGCAGGCATGGCTTCCATGGCGTTCATGGTCAGGTGCCGAATGACCTGCTCCAGCTGTCCCACATCTACTGAAATTCTTTCCGGGGCGTTTGCCAGGGCAAAGTCGAGCTCCAGGCCGGTCGCCCCGGCCGCTTGCGCGAGGACCGTTTTCCTGATGAGCTCGGCCGGCTGGATGTCATCCCGTGTGCTGAAGGTGCCGGAGGAAAAAGCTAGGAGGCGGCTGGTCAGCTCGGTTCCCTGCTGGTAAGCCTTTTCGGCGCTGCTCAGAAAGCCGAAAGCCTCGCTCGATTCCGGGATCTGCATCTTGGCAAGGGAAATATTGCCCAGCAAGACCTGGAACAGATTGTTGAAATCATGGGCGATCCCTCCGGCCAGGATGCCGAGGGATTCCAGATTTCTGGCCTTGCTGCTCTCGGCTTCCAACTGCCTGCGTTCGGTGATGTCGTTGAAAAATGCCGCCAGTCCTTCTGTGGTTGGCTGACAGCGGCACTCAAGCCAGCGCTCGAGCGGGGCGGGATAATACATCTCAAACTGGAGCGGGATGTTCTCCTGAAGCGAGCGGCGGAAGTTGGCCCCGATGGGCAGGTCAAAGGCCTGCGGCCATATCTCCTCAACGGTTTTGCCGGTCAGTTGCTCCGGGGCCATTTGCAGCATCTTCGCAGCCGCAGTATTGATCTGGGTGCAGCGCCAGTCACGGTCGAAGGAGACAAACCCGTCGCTCATCTGCCCCAGGATGGTGTTGATCCTGCCATGGGCGGCGCGCAACTTCTGTTCGGCAGCCTGGATTTCCTCCATGGAACCGCGCAATTCATTGCTTTGCGTCCGCAGCCCTTGATTGGCCACTGCCAGTTGCTCGGCGAAGACCGTCATCGCGGTGTTGAGCTGGATGATCTCCTGCTTCTGGCGGTAGATGTCGAGAAAGACCTTGACCTTGCTCAAGAGGATCTCCGCCTGGAGCGGCTTGACCAGGTAGTCCACACCTCCGGCGGAGTAGCCCTTGAAAATCTGCTCTTCCTGACGGTAGGCGGCGGTGACAAAGATGATCGGCACCATCGAGTGGATTCTTTCCCCCCGCATCAGCTCGGCCAGCTCGTAGCCGTTCATCTCCGGCATATTCACATCTAAAAGGGCCAGGGCGAACTCGTGGTGGAGGCAGGCCTTGAGGGCGTCGTTGCCGTTTTGGGCCTTGACGATCACGGCTTCAGTCTGCTCGAGAAGGCGTTCCAGGGCCAGCAGGTTCTCTTCCCGGTCGTCCACGATCAGGATGGCAGGTTTTGCCATTTGCTCCTGCGGTAGGTTCAGCTTCAGTCGATCTTGCAGTAGATTTTCCATGTCGGTTCCAGTTCCCGGAGTTTGGTTTATTTGAGGGTGAAGAAGAAGGTCGCCCCGTCTCCCTCTTCACTCTCAGCCCAGATCTTGCCGCCGTGCCGCTGGATGATCCGCTCCACCGTGACCAGTCCGACCCCGTGGCCTTCGAAGTCCGCGGTGGAATGCAGGCGCTGAAATATCTTGAAGAGTTTGCCTGCGTAGTTTCGGTTAAACCCGACCCCGTTGTCACGCACATAAAAGGTTGGGGCCGGATTATCTCCGTTTACGGCCCCGAACTCAATCTTGGCCAGCGCCTCTTTGGCGCTGTATTTCCAGGCATTTCCCAGAAGATTGCTCAAGGCGACCTTGAGCAGATCCTGATCGCCCCGGCAAGAGAGGTGTTCGGCGATGATGAACTCCGCCCTCCGTCCCGGATCATGCAGTTGCAGCTCGTGGGAGATGCTTCTGGCCAGGGCAGAGAGATCCACCTCCTGATGCACCATCTCCTGGCGTGATAAACGGGAAAAACCGAGCAGGGTGTTGATCAGTTTGTCCATGCGCAGGGACTCTTCCTGGATAATCCACAAGTATTTCCGGCCTTTTTCATCCAGTGAGGCGGCATGCTTTTCGGAAATTATCCGGCAGAAATTGGCAATGTTGATTGCCGGGCTGCGCAGGTCGTGGGATACGGCAAGATTGAAGGCGTCCAGTTCCCGGTTGGCCGCGGCCAGTTCGTCGGCGCGGGCCGCCAGGGCGGTGTTGAGCTGGTTGATCTCCTGCTTCTGGCGGTAGATGTCGAGAAAGACCTTGACCTTGTTCAGGAGGATTTCCGCCTGGAGCGGCTTGACCAGATAGTCTACGGCGCCGGCGGAGTAGCCCTTGAAGATCTCTACTTCCTGGCGGTAGGCGGCGGTGACAAAGATGATCGGCACCGTCGAGTGGATTCTTTCCCCCCGCATCAACTCGGCCAGTTCGTAGCCGTCCATCTCCGGCATGTTCACATCTAAAAGGGCCAAGGCGAACTCGTGATGGAGGCAGGCCTTGAGGGCGTCGTAGCCGTTTCTGGCCTTGACGACTACGGCCCCGGTCTGCTCGAGGAGGCGTTCCAGGGCCAGCAGATTCTCTTCCCGGTCGTCCACGATCAGGATGGCAGGTTTTGCCATTCGCTCCTGCGGCCGCTTAAGGTTCAGTTGATCTTGCGGTAGATTTTCCATGTCGGCTCCAGTTCCCGGAATTTTTCGTTGAGGTCATGGTGCCGCAAGGACTCCTTGCTCCCCAGGGCCAGAAAACCGCCATGGAGCAGGCTCTGGTGAAAAAGGTTCAACACCCGCGCTTGCAGGGGGTAATTGAAATAGATCAATACGTTTCGGCAGAGGATCAGGTGCATTTCACTGAAGACCCCGTCGGTCACCAGATTGTGGTTGGCGAAGGTGATATTTTCCCGGAGCGCGGAGTCCATGATTACCGAGTCGTAGTCGGCGTGGTAGTAGTCCGCGAAGTGCTGCTTGCCGCCCGCCTGCTGGTAGTTCAAGATGTTGGTTTTCATGGGGTTTAGCGGGTAGATCCCCTTCCGGGCCCGGGTGAGCGAAGCGTCCACGAAATCGGTGGCGAACAGGGTGGCGCGCTCGTAAAGCCCTTCTTCTTTGAGGAGAATGGCCAGGGAATAGACCTCCTCGCCGGTGGCGCAGCCGGCCAGCCAGATTCGCACAAAAGGGTAGGTGAGGAGATAGGGCACCACCAGCTCCCGGAGCAGCTTGAAAAAGGGCGGGTCGCGGAACATCTCGGTCACCGGGGTGGAGAAGGTGCCTACCACGGAGCCGAAGAGCGCCTGGTCGTGGAGCAGGCGGGGGATCAATTCACTTGGCCGCGTCACCCCGTGGGCCTTGGTCATGGCCCGCACCTTGCGCCGCACCGAGGCCCGGGAATAGTTGCGGAAGTCATAGCCGTAGCGCCGGAAGATGGCCTCTAAAAGGAGGTCGATCTCGATCTCTTCGATCTCCGTTGCGAGATCCGGCTTTGGCGTGCTCTTCTCATAACCGATCACGGAGTAACCCCACAAAGGTCAAATAACCACGGAACAAGCGGTCACAGGGTGCCGCAGGTTGCGGCAAGCGGGATGGCGATGCGTACTTTTGTACGTGAGCCGGGCCGATCGCCGCAAGATGTGGTGCCCTGTGACCGCTTACATCTTTTCAGCCATAGAGCCAGACCCGCATCATGGAGATGAGCCGATCCACGTCCACGGGCTTGGCAAGATAGTCGTCGGCCCCGGCCGCCAGACACTTGTCCCGGTCCTCCTTCATCGCTTTGGCGGTCAGGGCGATGACCGGAGTTTTTATCCCCCGCTGCCGGAGGGCGCGGATGGTCTCATAGCCGTCGAGTCCCGGCATCATGATGTCCATCAGGATGATGTCCGGAGTCGCGCCATCGGCCAGGATCGCCAGGGCCTTTTCGCCATCCTCGGCCTTGAGCACCGTAAGCCCCCTTTGCTCCAGGATTTTGGCCATGGCAAAAAGATTGCGCATGTCGTCGTCCACCACAAGAACCACCTTGCCTTTGAGATAGAAGTCCCGGTCATGCAGGTTGATGATATACTGCTGCTGGCTTTTACTCATGTCGGCCACCACCCGGTGCAGGAAGATGGCGGTTTCGTCCACCAGCCTTTCCGCGGATTTGGCCCCCTTGACGATGATCGATTCGGAGGATTGGCGCAGCTCCCGCTCTTCCTCGCGGCTTAACTGGCGGCCGGTATAGATGATCACCGGCAGGAGCGCGGTTTTCTCGTCACTGCGCAGGCGGCGCAACAGCTCGAAGCCGTTTATGTCGGGGAGCCCCAGATCGAGAACCATGCAGTCGAAGCTCTTTTGCGCCAGGGCTGCCATGGCCTCGGCGCCGGTGGCCACCGAGGTGATGGCGATATCGTCGTGGCTGAGCAGCCGCACTATCCCACCCTGCAGGTCAAGATCATCCTCGACCAGCAGGAGTTCCTTGACCCCTTTGGCTATGGCCGCCTCCAGGTTATGGAGGCTCTGCTCCAGCTCCTCGCGGGTGGCCGGCTTGGTTAAAAAACCGACGGCCCCGCTGGTATAGGCGTCGCGGGAGGCGGGTTCGCAGGTGATGATGTGGACCGGGATGTGGCGGAGATCCGGGTCACCCTTCAAGGACTTCAGGACCTGCCAGCCATTGATGTCGGGCAGTCGCAGATCGAGGATGATGGCGGTGGGGGCAAGTTGCCGGGCCAGAATCAACCCCTCCTCGCCGCTGGCGGCGCAGATGGCCTTGAACCCCGCCTCCCGGCAGACATCCCGCAGAATAGAGGCAAAAGTCTGGTCATCCTCGATGATCAGGATGGCGCGCTCCCCTGGGATCAGGTCGGCGCGGTCGTCGTCAATGGCTGGTCCCTGGAGGGGGGCATACACCGGTTTGGACTCCGCAAACGGCGCGGTCAGAGGGGCCGGGACTGCTTGGGATTGGCGATGATAAGGCAGACGGAGGGTGAAGGTGGAACCGGCGCCGACCTCACTCTCCACCTCAATGGACCCTCCCAGGAGTCCGGCCAGGTTGCGGGCGATGGCAAGTCCCAGACCACTGCCGCCGTAGCGCCGCGAAATTCCGCTCTCGGCCTGACTGAAGGAGTCGAAAATCCCCTTCAGCTTGTCAGCCGGAATCCCGATTCCGGTATCACGGACCTGGATGAGCAAGGCCTCCGTATTTTCGGGGGAGAAGGTGAGATCTACCTTGCCCTGGTCGGTGAACTTGAGGGCATTGGCGAGCAGGTTGTTGAGAATCTGCTCCAGGCGCTGCTGGTCGGTGGCAATGGTCTCCGGCGTTCCCTCGGCCAGCCAGATGCCAAGCTCTACCCCTTTCTGGCGAAACTGGGGAAGAAAGCGCATCTTGAGGGAGTCGGTCAGCTCTTGCAGGGTAACTTCCTCCAGGAGGAGGTCCATCCGGCCCGCCTCGATCTTGGCAAGGTCCAGGATGTCGTTGATCAGGCTTAAGAGGTCCTTGCCGCTCCGCTGGATCACTCCGGCCGATTCCACCTGTTCCTTGGTGAGGTTTCCTCCCCGGTTATCCATCAGGTCGCGGGAGAGGAGGAGCAGGCTGTTCAGCGGGGTGCGCAGTTCATGGGACATATTGGCCAGAAAATCTGACTTGTACTGGCTGGCCAGGGTAAGGGCCGCGGCCTTTTCTTCCAGCTCCGTCTGGACTGTCTCCAGTTCGCTGTTCTTTTTCAGGGTTTTCCCCTGTTCCTCTTCCAGGATCTGGGCCTGGAGGGTAAGCTCCTCGTTGGTCACCCGCAGCTCATCCTGCTGTTCCTGCAAGCGCAGCCCGGACTCCTTGAGGGCGTTGGCCTGGGCTTCCAGCTCTTCGTTGGTGGCGGCGAGTTCCTCCTGCTGGCGCTGGAGTTCCTCGGCCTGGTTTTGTGTCAGAATGAGCAGCTCCTGCATCTCCCGGCGGGCCAGGGCCAGGCTGAACCCTGAGCCCAGAATGGGCCGGAGCCGGGCCACGAACTCCTGAACCTGCTCGGTGAACGGGGTCAGGGCGGCCAGTTCAAAGACCCCGACCAGCCGCTCCTCGAAGAGAAAGGGCACCACCAGGAGATGGCGGGGCGGGGTCTCCCCCAAAGCGGAACCGATTTTGAAGTAGTCTGCGGGAAGATCGTTGATCAGCATCGGCTGGCGATTGACCGCCGCCTGTCCTGCCAGCCCATCGCCCAGGCCCAGATGAGCGGGGGCTTCCACTTCCGCCAGGGCGTAACGCCCCTGCAGGCGCAGAAGACCCGCCTTGTCGTCCATCAGGTAGAGACAGCCCGCCTGGCTGTGCAGCCATTCGGCCAAAAAGCTCACCACTGCCGTGGCCAGGGGCTGCAATTCCTGGTTGCCCCGCATGCATTCACTAAGCTGGTTCTGCCCGCTCTTGAGCCAGTTTTCGGCCTCGTTTTCTTGCTGGCGCATGGCCAGGGCGCGGGTCATCCGGTTTAAAGACAGGCCCAGGGTATCGTCTTCGGAACGGAGGCGGACCTCTTCCCTGTAGTCGCCTCCGGCAATGGTGCGGGCTTGTTCCACCACCTGGTTGTTGGAGGCAATGAGGTTGTTGAAGGAACTTTCCAATTGGCCGATCTCGTCGGCATAGGGCACCGGCTGTTCCTTAAGGTCGCGGCCCAGAGTAAGGTCGTGGGCCAGAGTGAGCAGCCGCGCCACCGGCACGGTAACACTGCGGAAGAGCAGCAGGGCGGCGGCAAGGGAGAGAAGGAGGGCCGCCGCCATTAGCAGGCCCATGGCCCGGATGGCCCGGGTATGCTTCATCTGGGCTTCAGCCATGAATTGCTCGGCCCGGTTGGTGGCAAAGGTAATCACGGTCTTGGCTACCAAGGACACCTTCTCGGCCTGCGGGATCACCGTAGCCAGGCGAAACTGTTCGGCCTCCTCCTTTTTGCCCTGCCGGAGGAGGGAAATCATCTGGATTACGCTGCCATGCCAGTTTTCATAATGCAAGCGCAGGTTCTGCAAGTCCTCCCTGGGGCCCAGGTAGCGTTCGTCAACCGCCCTTAATTTTTCCTGGATGCCCTCGTCCAGGGCGGTGATTTTTTCCGTGACCTGATCGAGGGTTTGGGCCTCGCCCGTCCGCAGCATCACCAGATAGTCGATCCATATCTCCTTAAAGTCGCTATCGATATCCCGCATCGTGTTGGAGACCGTGAAGGGATGGTCGCGGACCTGACGGGCGATCTCGGCGAGGTTGCCGATTTCGAAGATGGCCCAAAGGCCCACCCCGAGGGTGAGGAGCAGCATCAAGGCGAAGCCGCCGATCAGGCGGGACCGTAAGGATATCTTTCTGATCATCGATAAACATCCTCTCTAGTTGAACTCATTGCCGGATATTCCACAATGCAGGAGACATGGTCCAGGGGACGAGAAGCGGGAAAAGCGCCCGGCGCAATCTCGATTATTGTAAATCAATAGCAGAACCCTTCATCGAAATCCATCTCTTTCCTCTGGGTATTTATGGAAGCGCAGGATATCGCCGAGGGTAATAAGGTCTAACCCTTGCATGCAAGCTGATTCTTTGCCGGTTAATCCTTGGCCTATGGCTGGTCACGGTGGAGCGAATTATTAATCGTCATGGAGGCAGTGGCTGTTCGGACTGGGGAAAAGGGAAGGGAGGACCTTCTGCTTCACTGTCTGGGGGGAGGCATAGATTACATGTGCGGAGAGGGTAGTCCGGTTAATATTTTGTAAGAAGCTCCCCCTCCCTGGACGGGAGGGGGTTGGGGGGTGGGTGAAGAGGCAAATTGCCGGCCAACGGCCAGTTCCCCACTCCCTAACCCTCCCCGCAAGGGGGAGGGGATTTGCGGAAGATTAGCGCTTTCAAGTAACTTCACCGCAGGGAGTTCTCTGGCTGATAATGTTTTCGCGGTTTCGGCTGCGTTGTCCCGTCCAAGGACGGGCGGGACAGCAGACGCCTCGGAGGCAGACAGGATGTCTGCCGAGAATGAGCGAAAACATTATCCGTCAGGGAACGGTTTCTTGCCGACAAACCGCTGCCGCAGGCGGCGTGGGATGCTAATCATGATTTTTTAACCGGACAACGCTGTCAATCGTTATAAAAGGCAAAAAGCAGATCGCGTCGGGTGGGGTGCTTTAGTTTTTTCAGCGCCTTGGCTTCGATCTGGCGGATCCGCTCCCTGGTTACGGCGAAGTTGTCGCCAACCTCTTCCAGGGTCAGGTTGTCAGAGTTGTCGATACCGAAACGCATGCGCAGGACCAGCTCCTCCCGCGGCGAGAGGGTGTGCAATACGTTGCGGAGATTTTCCCGCAGGCTTTCCATGGCGGTGGCATCCTCCGGGGAGAGCGTGTCTGCGTCTTCGATGAAGTCGGAAAGATAGCTGTCCTCGTTGCTGCCGATGGGGGTGTCCAGGGAGAGGGGCTCCTTGGCGATCTTCAGGATATTTTTGACCTTGTTCAAGTCGATATCGAGCCGTTCGGCCATTTCTTCTGGGGTGGGCTCCCGGCCGGTTTCCCGCAAGAAATCCTTGGTGCCCTTGAGGAGACGGTTGATGGTGTCGACCATGTGCACCGGAACCCGGATGGTGCGGCCCTGATCGGCAATGGCCCGGGTGATGGCCTGCCTGATCCACCAGGTGGCATAGGTGCTGAATTTGTAGCCTCTCCGGTATTCGAATTTTTCCACGGCCTTCATCAGGCCGATGTTGCCCTCCTGGATAAGGTCGAGCAGCTGCAGGCCCCGATTGGCGTACTTTTTCGCCACGCTGACCACGAGGCGCAGGTTGGCCT